>Ga0214543_1004483_pt1 | contig 26406 bp, 11 predicted proteins | sample CNSS2metaG_FD_160094 | JGI IMG/M metagenome (GOLD analysis project Ga0214543, IMG submission 160094) | Root nodule microbial communities from cowpea collected in UCLA plant growth center, Los Angeles, California, USA - CNSS2 | ecosystem: Host-associated > Plants > Roots > Nodule | place: USA... | reverse complement strand
ATAAAAATATATATATATATATATATATATATATATATATATATATATATATATATATATATATATATATATATATATATATATATATATATATAATCACCTTAATTCAGCCGAGTTAAATATATTTTATATGTCAAATAATATGTCTGATTGATATTTAAATCGTTTATATTTTTATACCTTTTAACTTAAATGTACGTGTAGAATACTGTTTAACACCATATTATTAAAAATATTGTTAAATTAAAGAGATTATATAAAAATTAAGAAAATTTAAAAAAAAATTGTAATTTTATAAATTACAAATATATTTAACACTTATTTTTATTTGAGTGATTTTTTTTGAAGAAAATGTTGACACCCAAGAATTGGTGTCTGAATTTCAATTAATAATAATAAATTGGTTTGATGCAGTGAATCCTTCATTTTCTTGATGCAATCATGCATTCTTAGCAGAAAAGAAAACCCAAAAAGTGTTATTCTTACTGGCAAAGTCACACTCTGATTATGCTTTTCCTAATGTTACAAAATTTCTACGTTTTATACTAATTACGCGCCCAATAAGGTCACAACACCCATACATCCTATGCAAATTTAGGTTTATTAAAGATAATATCAAATTTATAATATAAATTAAATTAAATTTCATTTTTCCAAATTAATTTTATAAAAATAATTAAGCTTATACTCATTTTGTAATATATTAATCTTAGAATCATTAAAAATATCAGATAGTGTCTTATTACACTTCCTCAATATTCACTTTTATATTTATATTGAATTAGACTTATATTTTATTAATCTAAAATAACATTATTATTTTTTATATAAGTTAAGTTGCTTTTTTATCGAGTTTGAAGTTGACAAAAACTTATCATTGGTTATACTTTTGAAATGGTCACGTAATAAAAGTTTCCAAATACTAAAAAATAATTGCATTTGCTAATATATTATGCAATAATATTCAATACAAAATTTATTTCAAATAACAACTGATTTCATTGATTATCTGTTAAAAAGTTTGACAGATCAAATCTTTTTTTTTTCTGATACCATTTTATTTTTTTAAGGGAAAGTCAAAGTTAAAGAAGATTCAAATCCAATTTTGCTCAAATTAACTAACTCTAGTGGAATTTAATTAACTTAATAAAAGCCAGAAAAAAAAAATCCTGAACAGAACAAAAAAAGTAACAAAAGTATGTTTTATTTTTCTTTTTCAAGTGCCTTAAAAAAAGTTTTTTTTTTTCTTACAAAGTCAATAACGCTAAATTAGATACCTTAAACTAAGCCATTTGGAACAGTGCCTGAGCTCGAATTTCAACAATTCCGAACGTTAATCTTCTGTTACTGTTTCTTTCATTTTCTTGTACTTTTTTTTTTGGCTTTGTCATTTTGTAGGAGCCTTCTTCCCCCTGTCCACATATGTTGAATGATTAATAATAGATGTTGTCAATGATAAATATCAATATTATTTATTATATTTAGAAAATAATCATAGTTACTATTATCTACAGCATTTATCATCCTTATACAAGATAGGTCAAACCACATAACAGTTCAGCAATTAATGTATTTGGAGTAATCAATAATGAGATTGCATGCTCTATGTTCTTAAAATATTTTTTGGACAAGTTGATTGATTAATTATTATCATTATTGTTATTAATTGAGTAAATTATTAAATGCATGTCTTTAAAGATACCTATTCTCTTACCAAAAGTAAGTTAGATATATGACCTGTTAAAAATAAATAAATTTGTCCTTTATTGTTATCAAAGAAAGAAGAAGTATAATTTATTTATTGTAAGGGGCAAAATCTACGTAAAATTTTGAGATTAAAATTTGAAGAATTATTTTAAAAACTATAAACAAACATGAATCTGTTTTACTGGAGCACAAACGTGTTTAACCTATATTTTTTTCATTTACAATAATAAAAAGATGTTATAAAGAAAAAATGGAAAAGAGTATAACGTTACTCTTATCTGTGTTTTTATTTTATTATTATTGTTGTTGTTGTATGAGAAAAAAACAAAAACAAAAGGATGCACAACCAACATGAAACCCTTTTCTCAGCACTCTTTGCTGGCTTCATCACTCAACCTTTTCTGTCTGTCTGTCTCTCTCTTACACACTTCCTTTCATGCTGCTAAATTTTCTATTGATCTCACTTTCTTGCAACTCCACATTCTTTTTTCTTTCTCTCTTCTTCCCCTTCATTCAAAGCATTGATTTTTCTCTCTTCACTTCACCCCCACCGTGTAACCGGCGTCGGAAAATCCTCTCTTGTCTCAATTCTCCGGCGAAGCAAATGCTACCCACTTCCTAGAACCTCGCCGTGTGCCGGAAAGCTCACTCTTTTATTACTTTTCCGGCGACCCGTTGTCCTCTTTAGTCTGCAGCAATGTCAATCTTCGACGGCGCTTTCATGAACACGCAACTTTCCAAGCACACTTCTATCTTCGGGCTCCGTCTCTGGGTCGTGATCGGAATCCTCATCGGCGTCTTCATCGTCTTCACGCTCTTCCTCCTCTCCCTCTGTCTGGTATCTCGTCGGAACCGCCGCCGCTCCGTCGCCGGCTATAAGGTCGCCGGATCCGCCCAAGCGGCGAAGGAAATCCATACGATAGTGCACATTCCTGGACCCCACATGCTCCGGCCTCCGGCGAAGGCGCCGGAGATCCAGGTGGAGATGGGGAAGGCAGAACACCGGGTGGTTGTCCACTGCGATAGGGTTTCGAGTGAGGAGAGTAAGGGAACGATGGGGAGTGGGTGCGAAACGACGTCGTCTTTTGGAAGTGGGAGTGTTGGTGGGCTTGGGCTTGGGCCTGAGGTTTCTCATCTTGGTTGGGGGAGGTGGTACACTCTGAGGGAGCTTGAGGATGCCACTGGCGGGTTGTGTCCGGAAAACGTGGTTGGGGAAGGTGGCTATGGCATTGTCTATCATGGGGTGCTCAATGATGGTACCAAAATTGCTGTCAAGAACCTCTTGAATAACAAGTATGTCTTTTTCTTTAGTATAATTTCTGTGCTTAATTGGGAATTTTCATGAATACGACTTTTACTCTCAACTATAATTTTTCATAAATATGGCTTAGAAGGTAATAATTGTAAAAAATAACTAACATGTACTAGTGTTAGAAGATTCTTCTGAATGTTGAAGGTGTGGTGAAGGGGAGGGTAATTTAAGGTAGCCTGATTGAACTCATGATAGCTGATGATCAAGGTTCAACTGGGTAATTTCTGTAAAAGTCAAAAAATTTATCATATAATATAAGTTGAGTTTAACAGGCATACAATTAGTCGGAAATTATTGTCGATATGATTTTTGTTATAGCAGTTAATCAACTTTTTGTAGATGATAATTTGTTAATGGATGACAGTGTAGAACACTTTTAAGTATTATTTATTGTGACATGATAGCTTTATTTTTATCCTGTCTCGATTAGTCTTTGTTGCAAGTTTGATGCTTTGGTTGGATTTTGGAATGGTCTTCAGAAATCTCAGGAAAAAATTATTTGTCTAATTTATTTGTGTTGTTGATGTCATTTTTTCTGGTGATTCTGTATCCTACAGATGAATATCGTGTGATGAGTGTTCAAATATTGGTTCTCCTGTGTGAGCTGGCTTTTCTTAATTTGGCTCACATGATGAAAATTTCGTTTGTGATTTTTCAACCCTGTGTTGCCCGTTGATATTGTGAATCTGTGGAAGGACAAAAGCAAATGATTTGTTTTTTTGTCGAGTCCTATTTGGTTGCAAACAAGTTTAATAAAATTTTGCTTGAAAATACTACTTGTAAATATTCAATTGTCTCTATTATAATTGAAATGATTTAGACATGCTGTTCGTTATTCTCTTCAATGATTGTCCTGGTGGCAACCAATGATACCAGCTTTTTGTTGTAGGCCAGTGTTTGCTTCTTTTACTTTAACCAGTGTTTCTACTTTTTAACTTTTATTTTGTGTTATCCTTGTCTGGTATGCTAGAAGTTATCCTTGAAGTGAGTCACTCACTCGTGTGAAGAAAAGAATAATTTTTCTTTTGATCTCCTTGTTCCCACCAAATTGATTAATATTTCATTTGTTGGAGTTTTGTACTCTAATGTATTTTATTAAGAGTCTCTCTCATATCGGATTGACTATTTCATATTTCTATCTTGTGATTCCATGGTCCTGGTCTTGTGCTTGTGTTTATCTTAAAAACAAGTAATTCATGTTCAACTTTTCTTCAGGGGCCAAGCTGAGAAAGAATTTAAAGTAGAAGTAGAAGCTATTGGTCGAGTGCGACACAAAAATCTTGTTCGGTTGCTTGGATACTGTGTTGAGGGAGCCTACAGGTATCAATATCTCCTCTTACAAACTAAAGAAAAATAAAAATTGATGCTATAAATTCTGTTTGGTTTGATGAGACGTGAGATTTGAAGTGTGGTATTATTTTCACAGGATGCTTGTGTATGAATATGTAGACAATGGTAATCTAGAACAATGGTTGCATGGGGATGTCGGACCTGTAAGCCCTTTGACATGGAACATACGCATGAACGTTATATTGGGAACTGCAAGAGGGTACCGAATTTGCTATTAACCTTCATAGATTGTATCCATGGTGAAGTTTGATTGTTTTGATCATGTGCTTTTGTTTATCTTTTCAGATTAGCTTATCTTCATGAGGGTCTTGAACCAAAAGTTGTTCACCGAGATGTGAAATCAAGCAACATACTCCTTGATCGCCAATGGAACTCCAAGGTTTCTGATTTTGGGCTTGCCAAGCTTTTGTGTTCTGAGAATAGTTATGTCACAACTCGAGTGATGGGGACATTTGGGTTAGTATGATTAAACCAAACATTTTCCTATATTTTACCAAACTAGAATCAGTTTCAATTCCTGTATGATGATTATTGTAGTCAAAAGATAGTGACTGTGTTTTCTCTTTCGGTAGTTATGTTGCACCAGAATATGCCTGCACCGGAATGCTGACCGAGAAGAGTGATATTTATAGCTTTGGAATCCTCATCATGGAGATAATAACTGGAAGAAGCCCTGTTGATTATGGTAGACCGCAGGGAGAGGTTAGATGCCATCACCAATGAAAAAAAACTGCTATCATATCTGCCATTTTCTCCCTTTTTTGGGCTAACTATGAATGTTGGAACAATTACAGGTTAATTTAATAGAATGGTTGAAGACTATGGTCGGGAATAGAAAATCTGAGGAAGTAGTTGATCCTAAGCTCCCTGAGATGCCATCTTCAAAGGCCCTTAAACGTGCTTTGTTGATTGCTCTTCGGTGTGTTGATCCTGATGCAACAAAGAGGCCAAAGATGGGACATGTGATCCACATGCTTGAGGCAGACGACATGTTATTCCACAATGTATGTTCCTTTTACCTTCTTAATTTTACCTTAAACTTTATTTGACTAAACTAAATCAATGTCATTCAACATGTTTCTCCCACATAAAACTTCTTTCTCTTTCCTATCTTAGGAACACAAAACTGATGGAGAGTCTTCCCGTTCCTATCAAAATGAACATAAGGACTCAAATTTAAACAAGAGAACAGATGGTGTCAGTGATCAAAGTGAAGATGGTAGTAGTAGTAGATGGAGATGATAAAAAGCTGATAATTGAATAGAACTACGTGCTTATTTTTTGGTCTCTACTGTTATTAGTTTGTCAATTCTTATGTCTAGCTCAATTTAAAAAATGAAAGCAGTATTCACCCTTTTTTTCTTGATCATATAAGTTTCCAGTGTTGTTATCAACCCCAATTTGGGATTCATTTTCAAGTGTATACTCTGATTCGTTGTTATAAAGTAAAAAATTTATGACCTATCTGTTCACAGGACAATGTTAGATAAGCATTAAAGGTACTTTCAAATTTCAATCAAATTGAGTGAGTTTCCTTGGTCTCATGCATTTTGGTTTTTAGTAATCATCTTGGTCCCATCATAAGATGGTTGAATTGCTTAGTGGTGCAAATGGTGGCCCCAGTTTAATATTCTCGTTGAGCAGCAGACCCACCATCCAGCTATCTAGAAAGATGCAATTAGATTGCACCATCATTGCCAACTCCCCATAGTTGGATTCTTGTGGCTAACCATTGTGAAATATCAACCTTTGTCTGCTACTTTTTGTTATTTTGGCTTATAGATTACTCCATTGTACAACCAAACAATGAAATAGTAGCAGAAGGAAGAAGTCTTGTGTAATTTGATTATAGACTTAGGCTCTGCTGTTCAAACTAATAGAAAATTTGTCCATGAAAGACTAGATTCTGACACACACTTCTTCTCAGATAAGGAGAGATTCTTAAGACAGTGGAAACTAATGGAACATTGCAAAGAGGAGTGTGTGATATAAGATTCTTGTATGCTCTCTTGACACCTCAATGTATCTCTTCTAACACACTATTATAGATTAACATTGATTGAAATATACAACATTAACATTATAATTCGTTAAATAAAAGGTGTACTAGCATACTTTTATCATTTATAATACACTTTGGTCAATAACAGAAGGTTTAATCCATGCTTGTCATATTACAATTGAATGGTAATGTTTGTGTTGATGTTGGTGCTTTACACCCAAATGGAAAAGCTGTAATGGGTTACTGAGGATCAAACAACGTTTTAGAACCTGAAAACACCCTTATGGTTTTATGAATTCTTAAAAGAAGATGCTAACTCTTGCTTGAAGTGTTACAATTTGCTTACAAATTCATTGGTTGTGGGTCATGTGATGTGTTTTAAAAGATCGTTAATGTATTGTCTTGTCTTGTTGTCTGGTAGGCCAATATAATGTTGTCAATTTGCCATATTGCCTGGGCAATGTCTTGCTGTTAGAACCTGGGAATTATTCTTCAAAAGATTGTGAAAAATATCCAGAAAAATGAAAATGATTTTTCAAAATGCATCTCAGTTAAATCAGGTGATGATAATGGATCTGATGGTTCTAAATATTTGTACAACATCCTTTAATTTATTATCAGGGAAAATGAAATCAAGTTATGTTTCTAAAGTATTAAATACATTTACCTTTTCATTTAATACTACTTTATTGAATATTAAGAGGAATAATAAAAGGATATGGGATGCATTTGAGAAAATTAGTAGATGCTAATTTTCATTTTAAATACTTTTATTAATGTAAACATGAATTAATAATTTAATATCATAGAAAAGTAATACTTCGCAGGAGAGGAAGACAATAATATTAAGGGTTTCTGAAGTTATAAAGGAGACAAAAAAAATATCAGTTTGATAACAAAAAAATGAATAACATGAGTAAAAGCACAACTAGACATTTTGCTATTACATGTAATACACAGAAATTTTGATTGTACTTTTATGTAGTGTGAGAGATTTTGAGATTATATATTTTTAATTTTGTTTCATAGGATGTTTTTATTTGAGATACATTTAAAAGGTAAAAAAAAAATGTATTGCAAAATTAATACGTATAGTGTATATGATTTCAAAGTTTGATTCTAAACTTTAATAAAATAATTTTGTAATATTAAAAAATATACTATATATAGTTAGTCATCTATGTAGAAACATTTATTGAAAAAAAATGTCACAAATGTTTGAGTTATCTATAATTATTTGAAAAAAAGAATTATATAGTGTGTTAACTTTTTCTATTATAATATTTTAAATAAATGCAACTAAGAAAATGTTATTAGAAATCTTAAAGGTACAGTGAAAGTAAATACATTTTTAAATTTAGTTAACCAACTTAGAAGATTCACGTGTCACTTAATAATAGCGTTTAACACGTTTGCACTTTAGTTAGCTTGTTATGTTAGAATTAATAAATAATTTACATGTTAGACTTACTCATAAGACTTCTCCTTGCCAAATTTATGTTTTTCATATGATGATGCATGGAATTATTAACAAATTGTGTGCATGGTTTAGTATTTGTGTTTACACAAATCATTATTAGAAAAACTATTTGAGTTTACAAATATTAGGAAGTATGTGAGTTGTGTATTTTCTTTTTTATTTTTTACATTTTTTTAGATGTAATTTTTTCTTTAATATATACTTAATTAAGTTTTTCTGGATAATTTTTATATCATCACCTACAACAGTCTGAAATAACGAAATGTAGATGATATCATATTTATATATTATTTTTAAAATAGTTATTAAATATAAATTATAAAAATAAAATATATACACAACAAAAATTTTAAAATAACTGTTGAGACAAAAAAGGTTAAAGGTAAAATTATTTATAAAATAATAATTAAGGGTAAAATTGAAATAACGAAATATGAACATAAAAGACGTTATCTTCTTTATATATTGTTATAGATCAATACTGATAAACGTCAATTACTATTTATATTATTGTTTTATATTAATCATTAATCGATATATTTCATAAAGCGTTAAGATAACAACATGACTATAAATATACCTAATTATAAGGAAAATTAAAATACATAAACTAAATGGAAAAATATAAAAAATTTGAGTATAGATGAAAAAGTTTAATAAAAATTTAATTAAAAACAATCAAAATTAGGAAGAACTTAAAATTTAATTAATTCTGAATTATATAAACATAAGTTTATGCAATTATATGCGTTATTTTGTATTTATGTAGTTTAATATATTTTCTATTTAATTTTTTCTAAGTTAGTTGGTTTTAAATTTGAATGTTTAGACACTTTAAATAAGTTTAGTGATTATATTTTAATTTATATATATATATATATATATATATATATATATATATATATTAATTCATCGGTGTCGTATCCTTGATATTAATTGCAATAAAAAAACATTAAAGCTTGCTTGTGTAACATTACACACATGGAGGGAAAGCGTGTTATTGATTATGCACTAAACATGGTTTTTGTAAGATTAGATTGAATTAATGGAGAATTTAAGAAAAAATGAAGCAAAATAATTGTTTGATAAAAGTAGAAGTAGTTGAGGAACAAGAATGATGATCATGTTATATAGTTTCTATATGCTGGACATGCCTTTACGTGTTATAGTTCTATGAATATTAATCACCAAGTTCAATTGTGTGTCACGTTTTTCTTAAACTCTTAGAACAACGACTTCTCTCATACGCGTTTTATAAAATTGCTTATTCATTTGCCACTACAATAGAACTTAAATAGGAGAACACGAAATTAGAAGATAACATGACGTGTAGTATCGATGATATTTCAAAACATAAAATAGAACATATATATTTATCTTTAATATTTTTCGTCTTCTATATCACATCATAAAATTAGATTTTTTCTCGCTAGTTTAATCTATTTAGTTTCGGTCTCTTATAAAAAAAATGTCTTAAATCACTTTTGTATTATTTTGAGTGTTAAAGAGTAAATTTTAAGTTTAAGTCAAACTTACACATTTATATTTTTATCACTTTAGTTTTACTTGCTTCTTTTTTATAAATAACAAAAATATGGTCTTTCTTCTTCCATATCATATGAGTATAATCCAATTTCTTTTGATTAGTTTAATCTATTTAGTTTTGGTCTCTTATAAATAAAATGTGTTAAATTACTTTTGCATTATTTTTAGTGTTAAGGAGGTGACTTTGACTCTAACTCAATATAAGGTAAGGTTTGCACTCACTTATATATTAGAAACTCGTCTGATCTCTAGTTGAAGAGAGATCTCCAACATACCCTTTCACGTTGAGACATATACATATTGAGTGTGGAACTATATACTAATGGATAATTCGATAGCGGTTCAAGAATGAGTGACACGATAAGCACAACAAACAACAAATTCCTTGATAGCGAATATACAATAGGTCCAACAAACAACAAACAACAAACACCATTATGATAAATTCTAGCACACGACTTTGGTACCATGTCAAGAAGTAAATTTTAAGTTTAACTCAACCTTATAAATCAACTTGTAAAGTGAGATTAACACTGATTTTTATAATGTAATCTCATCCTAACTCAGATGTGAGATCTCTAATATCTCGTTCATACTAAAAAAAAGCCTCTTCATTTGCATCCATTTCCTACTTAAAATTCAGTTGATGCAAAATTTCTTGATGCTCATTTGATTCTATATGCTAAAAAACACATTCGATATTGACAATATCTATTCGTTATACACTACAAAAAAATATGAAAAAGTGACCAATTTTATGACAAAAATATACCTTTAGAGACCAATTTAGAAATCAAATTCTTGATTAAAACCTAATTTAGAGACCAATTCTTTTGGTAACCATAACCTAGGTAGCTAATGTTAGTGACCAATTTAAAGACCAATTCATAATATAAACTATTTTAGTTAACAATTATAATTTTTCAAAACTATTTTAGTTACTAATAATTTTTAATTTATAAATTAGTATTTAATATTTTTTGTCATTAAAATTAGTCATTAATAAAAAATTTTCTTATAGTGATATCTTATTTTTAATAATATAGTTCACGGAAAAAAAGGATTTTAGGATGCATGTCTATTTCTTTTATTGTTTGTTTTTATGAAAAAAGATTAGTGCTCCATACCAATCCCTAATCGAGTTCAGTGCCAGCTAGTTATGCTTATCTTTTAAGCCATACAAAGTTTCGGAAAATTAGTGTTTGATTTGGTTTAAATGTTCCAAATTAAGGTACTTTTTTGTACTCAGCTTTGCTTGGAAGTGCAAACTAGGATACATCCTTATTAAGAAGAAGATGGAATACCTTTTGGAAAACACCTTTGTTTGGTAAGGGATCATAGTATTGTTTCTGTAAAATATAGAATGGGACAACATTTCCCAACAAGGGATTACTTGTTATCTTAAATCATAAGAATATGTTTCTTAATGAGTTTTGTTGTTCAATAATGGTAAAGTTCTTATGTTAACTACAATTCAGAAATATGCAAGTACACAAAAAGTAAGTTGATAAATAGTAAAGAAGTTTAAAACTGAAAAGAAGGTATTTTAAAGAGTCAAATTCATTAATAGAACTAAAAGTCGATCAAACCTAAATGTATAAAATGAACATTTTTATTGTGTGATTTTTTTTTTACTATTATTATGAAAACCATATATTATACTTTTTTTACACTTTTATAAAATGTCATTAACTTTAGTTACAACATGAGACTCCATCAAATTACATAAAAAAAAAAAAAAATCGGTGGGTTATTTCACTTTTATTTTCGACATTTGATATTGTTTTGTTGATTTGTAAGAGTGAAAATAAGCATATAATTGAGAATGTATGATCAATTTTTTATAAAAGAAGTTTATGATAAGTCAAATTCAACTCTTTAAATATATATTAATCACACACGAATGGGTTGTGTTTTTTTGGCTTTCTGTATTTTTTTTAAATAGATATTATTGTTATTATATTTAAAAAAAATTAATAATAATGTAAAACAATAAATGTATTGGAAGATTTTGACCATAAGTTTTGGAGGATCAAGATAAAAATATGTGATAAAATAGAATTTTTCTTCCCTTCATAAGTATTTTTGTTTTTGGTCATTTTGAAAATATAGATTTATTTTTTTATTCTTTAAAAATATATATATATATATATATATATATATATATATATATTTAGAAAAAATATTAAAAATAAAGATATTTTATTAAAAATTAATTAAAAATTGAAAATTTGGGAGATGTAATGATTAAAAGAAAAAATTATAATAATGAAGAAACAATTAAAAAATAGTTATGAAAAAAAAAATATAGTATATAACTTTTTCCTGTTCATAAAATAATCATTATACAAAAAAATTCAAAAAATAAAAAATAATATTTATTAAAACAAAAGATAGTTACTCTTTTATCTTCAATAATGAAATAAAATATATGCGAAATATAGAAAAAATGAATTTGTATTCAACTTCTTATTTTTTTTTTAAAGAAAAAAAAAACATTTGAGAATACCATGAAATATAATATATGAGAAATACAAAAAGAATAAGTTTGTGTCTAACTTCCTATTTTTCTTTATAAACAAAAGAAAACATGTGAGAGAATGCTTGAGAAACTCAAAAGACATGAGAACATAAAAATATCTCAATAAATTTGTTTATTTTTTAATGTATTTAATTTTATATTTTATTATTTATTAACATTAAATATTATATTTTATTAAAGAAATAAAAATCTACTTAATTTAATTTTCACCAATACACTATACTACATATCATTTAAAATTTTTTAAAAATTTAAGGAGGCCATGCCCTTCTATTAGAACACCAAGATCCACGCCTATACATAATAATATATAATGCAATGATAATATTAATTAAATGTATAATTAAATCTCCTAGTTACAAAATCTAATTGTTTGTAGTTATATAACATAGTGGTTTTAATTTTTTTTCGATAAGCGAATATTATCTATTAGTATTGTTGTTTAATTTGCTTAATTACTAACAAATTTAGAGTTCATCTAATTAGGGTGAAGTCATATTTTTGTTTGTGATTTTTTTGTTGTAAATTTTGGTAATTAACTTTTTATTTTTGGATTAAGGTTGAGAGTGTTTACATTAAATTTATGGAAACAAATAGTATATGTACTTACACATCCACTCCTACACACAACCATTAACACTACATCCCTCGATTCAAAAGGAAGTTGTTTAGACTTAAAATGACTTATTTTATTCCTACAATTTATTTAAAAGTAGTATGGTATAACCTACATAATAAAAAGTGTTATTGGGCTTGACACATTGGTTTGGAAAAATATTTTTTAAATTTTTATATCAAAATTTAGTTTAACAATAGAAAAAGCTTACAAAATTTAACGAGACAATGTAATTATTGAACTCTTTACAAATTTAAGAACTAAATATTTTTTCTCTCTTTCAAAAGCTAAATTTTTATTTACTATTTTAAATTTATAAAAAAGTTATATATTAAATATTAAAAAACAATATTAAGTTTAATAACAAATTATTACATAATAAATCTTGATCTATAACAAAAATAAATACTTTTGTATTGATGAAGTGCGCGTTTTAACAATAAAAAACACCTTTTCCCTCGATATTCAGTGTGGAACTGGCAATGTATAAGAACCGTTGGATTAAAATTACAAAGAGAAACATGAGCCGTACAATTAGAGCCGTTGAGATGAATCATGTTGCAGCTGAGCTCGCCAAATTTGAATGCTACTGCCGACAATTATTTTTAATACTCATTAGATAAACATCATAGTTGGCTCCAAATTAAAAAATACCAAATTAAATGAACGACAATAAAATATTCTGAGACAAAATAAGAAAACTTAAGCTATATGATTTTTTACTCAGCATAAAATGATCTTATACTTAATTAATATAAACAATTTTATTTTATCAAAAAACAAAGAAAAGAGTAAGAAAAAAAACTTTCGTCAACAAAAAAACAAGTTGGGCAAGGAACCAACAATATGACACCACGTGTTCAATATGCACGGAATCTGAAGCCAAACCTGGTAGCTTTATCATCACCTCCCACCCATCATCATCTACCACATACAAATATTGATTCACACACGCAGAAACTCTATCAAAGGAACATACCCAAATCAACAAACCAACCCTAATCGTCTTTTCCGATCTGATCCTTTGCCAGGTTGTCTTCTTTTACCGTCTGATCCTCTCTCTTAACCTATTTCTCAATCAAAGTTTCTATTGTTTAATTTTGTGTAATTCTCTTGGAAGGCAATCCCCCAAACCCTTTTTCTGTCTTTTAGTTGAAAATCTTGAGAATTGTTAAAAAATTTAGCTTTGATTTTTTCCTAGTTCCTCGATCTATAGCGTTTGGTGAGGTTCAGGCGATTTATTTGTTTGTTTAATTTTTTTTTATAGTTTTTTAGTTTTTATTGAAAATAACAACGTTTTACCTTTGTGATTTATCGATATGGCTATATCCGTCACTGTGTGTTTTGGGAGCGATGGCTAGAAAACTCTGTGAGATTTTTAGCTTTCTTGATTTGGGGGTTGGTTTATTGAGATCAAAATTATAGTAAGATGGAACTGTAGAAGAGGGAAGAATTTTTATTGGTATTTGATTTTGTTAGTTTCTGTTTTCTCCATTTCTGATTCCCTAATGTATTATTTTTTTCGAGATGCTAAGAAAAGGAACAGAAGTGAAAAATTCTGATATTGGAATTTTGTTTCTTCATTTTTCGGTTCTTTTTACTTTGTCTGCCTTACTAGCAAAAGATTACTTAGGATTAGTTTGTCGCACTTATCTCACACCTTGTTAGAACTCGAATTTAAAAGCAAAGTAAATACTTATCATAATAATGACCTAATTAGAAGGGGAAGGGGAAGAAACAGTGTTTGCAGTGGCTAATGAAGGGTAGTTGTTTGACATTAACCATACCACTTTAAGCTTAAAAATTATATTCAGGCACAAAAATACTAAACTTATTGGACAAATAACACGTAGTCTACTGCTTCTACTTAGTGACGATGTATTTTGATTTTTTTTTCATCAATTTTGTATCTTACTACTTCAATCTTTTTTGTTGCAGTAAAAGTTCTAAATGAGTCGTGCGCAGGATGCAAACCGATCGTTCTTCCCTTTTGGAAATCCTTTTAGGATGATATCACCTAGAGGCACTAAAATGACTTCAGAGCTGTTGTCAATATTACAAGCTTTTGAAGTAACTTTGGAAGAGAGGCTTAAAAAGCTTATTCCCGAGAGCAAGGATGAGATCCTTAGCTTGTCTTGGATGAATTTGGCGATGCAGGCACTTTCTGAGAGTTATAATGACATTAAAAATCTTATAGCAGAGCTTGATCTGCCTGTTAATGATTGGGATGAGAAATGGATAGATGTGTACTTTGACATTAGCGTGAAGTTGCTGGATCTATGCATTGCATTCAGCTCTGAATTATCACGTATGAGTCAGGGTCATCTTTTACTTCAGTGTGCTTTGCACAATTTAGGTTCCTCCTCTTCAGAGCAGTATCATCGGGCATGTTCTTCACTTGATGGTTGGAAGCAGCATATTGGTTCAGGAAACCCTAGGATTGAGAAATGTGGAAGCATTTTGGATGGTCTTCTGGGGTCACTTGATCTTCCTAAGGTTAAAAAGTCTGCAAAAGGGAAGGTCTTAATGCAAGCTATGTATGGAGTCAAGGTGCTGACAGTATTTGTTTGCAGTGTGTTTGCTGCAGCTTTTTCAGGCTCTACAAAGAATGTCATGCATCTGGACGTGGCTGACTTATATTCTTGGTCCGGAACCTTTAAAAGATTGCAAAATCTTGTAAATGAGGAAATTAGAGTTAGATTTTCAAGTGGAAGGTTTACTATTTTGAATGAGTTGGAATCTGTTGATTCCGCTGTAAAGGAATTATATCCTATTATCCAGCGTGTTGTAGATCCCGTCGAGATGGAATCACTTTCGAATGTTGTCGAGGAATTAGGCAAATCAACGGAGAAGCTTTCACAGGGTCTAGATCTTCTTACAAAGGAAGTCGATAGCTTTTTCCAGGTGGTCTTGAATGGTCGTGATGCCCTGCTATCTAGTCTGAGGTCAGGTGCTATTGTCATTCACAACAACATGGGGGGTAACAGAAATGCACAGATTGTCAATTGAATTTGTCGCAACCTAAGACTGGTACAGACAGATGGATCTAGGTATTTGGTTTTCTATTTTATGATTGATGGTTCTCAATCATGTATGGCTTATTATTGTATGGAGGTTAGAATGATTAGTAGTTTACATGGCTGTATCATGGTTCGGAAATGTATATTTGTGATAGCCTGTGTAATGTTACATAGTAAAATATATACAACGAAGTTACTTGTGCTCATAGAAGTTTGTAATTTGCAGTCCCGTGATTCTTTCTATTCATTTGGTCTTGAAATATCTTCTGTTATCCTGAAACTCGATGAACTGATTATCTGAGGGCAATTGGCAGATTATTATTTTGTGATTGCATCATTGAATATAATCTATAGCATATTAGTACACACTCAAAATGTTTTAATGTCAGACAGAAAAAGAGCTGGGGGTACATATGCAGATCTCATGAAGTCACAGATTCAGTGGAACATGGGTTTACCGGATGGTGAGCTATATTTCTGCATTGTACATATGCAACTTACTATTTCATAGAATGATTTGTGCGCTTTCTTCAACTCCTCTTGGTCTCAACTTATTTATACCCACTTTTGAATTTGTTTTGGTTGTTCGAGACTTAGTTGTCAGTATTGAATACTGTAGTATAATTGTATATCTCTTGAATATCATTTTATGCAGCAAAGTGTTGAGTATCGTATGTTATTTGGCATATTTCATTTTTTTATCATCTGATATTTTGAAACTCAACTCACAGATCAGTTGCAGTACCTTCCTATCAAGGTGCGACATCTGATTCTAATCCCCTTTCACCTTAACGCACAGAACTTCTTGCAATTGAGTGTCATTTGGGCCATACCTTCATATCAAGTGAATCTTTGCTAGAGTAACACTCAATTTCTATATCAACTCTTAGCTGAAAGCTCTGTCGAAGGGATTGTCTACCAGGGGTTTTGGGTCGATGATATGTTTCATCTCGCTCGATAAGCACCTCAGAATGTGAGGTGTCAAAGAAGTCGAAGATGTGAACCTCAGTACTCAATTAATATCGTGCTCTAAGCTGGTATAAGAGAGTTCTGCTAACTCTGTTGAAGAGTGCAGATACCAAGCTTCGGCAAGAAGATCTATTATGAACGAAAATGGATAACTGAGCTTACTCAAGTTCTCCTAGCCAGACCACGTGCATGCTATTGATCTCGTGAACATCGTGGTCTTTTTTATTAGTGTATTTTAAAGATATAATAAGTAGACAACACTAAAAATTAAGTAGAGAATTTAAATTTAAGTAATTTTTATGGATAAGTAAATGAAGTGCATTTAATAAATATTTTGCAAAGAATGTATAATAATTTTAATTTTTGTTTAAATCAGAAAATAAGAGGTAGTGCATATGTTGAATTTTTTTCGAAGTACACTCATAAGTAGAATAGGTTGGAGGCTTTTGTATCTTATTTATAATTTATAATATAAAGATTGAAAACTTCTTCACCCATAGATATATTATGCAGATTGTTCGGAGGGTTGAAGATAGAAGTGGATTGGTACAAAGGCTAATCGGAGAGGGATGTATCAGCAAAAATCACTTTTTTTCTTTTTTTCCAGATCGGTTGAGTTCTTCATTTTCGAAGAATTTGGAATTGTCATCGTTAAAATTATAATTTAACCATAAATTAGTCCCACGGACAAAATTTTCCTTAGTTTAAAGGCTAACTTTTGTTTTTTTATTACAAATTCTTTTCATATCACAAAAATAATAAAAGACCAATTTATAATTAGAAAAAAAAGGTCATACTTTAAAATATAGAAAATTTTACAAATTATAATACGTAATATTTATGATTAATAATAAAAGAAATATTTTTACAGTGATGTACACTTTTCCTTGATATTTCAGTGTGGAACTGACAGTGTACAGAACCTTTGAATTAAAATTGTAAAACAAAATTTATTGAATCACATAATAAAAACTTTAACTTAACCAAAAATACTTATTTCCTATGTTGTTACTAACCTCTTTATCAAACTACAACCTAAGGTTTTGTCTCTTAAAAGAGCAAATTAGGTATTTGAAAGATGTAAAATGTGTGATACACAAACATTGAGTGTTAAATAGTCATACTAAAGAAATTAAAGTAAGAAGCCCCCACACGTTAAGACTCAAAATTTTGTTGGAAAATTATTGCTCTTGGGTCAATAAAAACGTCTCTTAAGAAAAGGTGAGCAAGCCACCACCAATATGATACCACGTATCCACTTTCAAATAATCTGATGCCAAACTCGGTAGCTTTATCATCACCTCCCTTCACCATCTACCACTAACAAATATCGATTCACATACGCGCAAATCCTATCGAAGGAACAAACCCAAGTCAACAACCCAACCCTAATCGTCGTTTCCGATCTGATCCTTTCCCAGGTTGTTTTCTTTCACCCTCGGATCCTCTCCCTTAGCCTATTTCTCAATCAAAGTTTCGATCTTTTTTAATTTTCTGTGAATCTCTTTTGGAAGGGAATAGTCCCACCCATTTTTGGGTCTTTTAGTTGAAAATATTGAGAATTGGTAAAGTTCTTTGATTTGATTTTTTTTCCTAGTTTCTCGATCTATTGTGTTCGGTGAGGTTCAGACGATTTATTTGTTTTTTTAATGTAAATTTTTAGTTTTAATTGAAAATAACAACGTTTCCCTTTTGTAATTTATTTGTATGGCTATATACCTCACGTGTGTTGTTGAGGGATTGATGGGTAGATATTGTGTGAAATTTTTAGCTTTCTTGATTTGGGAAAAGGGATGAGAATTTTAATTTGCCAGCAAAAATTTTGGAAAATGGAAGTGTAGAAGAGTGCCGAATTTTGATTGGTCCCAGACTTTGTTAATTTCTCTATTTCTGTTTGGTGTCATTTGCTTTTGTAGAGATACATTAGTTTTCGACTTTTAATTTCTGATTCCCTTACGAGTTCTTTTCTAGATGGTATTTCTGATTTAGGAATTTTGTTGCTTCAATTTCCGGTACTTTTTACTTTGACTGCCATACCCGCAATAAATTTAGTCTGTCAAACTTATCTCACCTTTTAGATCCAGAATTTAAAAGCAAAGTAAATACTTATCATAATGATGACCTATGTAGAAGGGGAAGGGGAGGAAACGGGTGTTTTGGAGTGGCTAATGGAAGGTAGTTGTTTGACATTAACCATACCAGTGTTATCATATAAAAAAATTTGTAGCTGCCCTCTTCCTTTATCCTTTTTAATACCAATTTATAATCAAATCACACTTTATTCAGGCGCAGAAATACTAAACTTATTGGATAAATAACACGTTGTGTACTGCTTTTTGTCAGACTGATTTGTGATAGATGTTTATTTATTTATTTTTTCATTAATGTCTTATCTTACTTCGAATCCTCTGTGTCACAGTAAAAGTTCAAAATGAGTCGTGCCCAGGATGCAAACCGATCATTCTTCCCTTTTGGAAATCCTTTTAGGATGATATCCCCGAAAGGCATTAAAATTTCTTCTCAGCTTTTGTTAGTATTACAAGCTTTCGAAGCAACTTTGGAAGAGAGGCTGAAAAGGCTTATTCCCGAGAGCAAGGATGAGATCCTTAGTTTGTCTTGGATGACTCTGGCGATGCAGGTACTCTGCGAGAGTCACAGTGACATTAAAACCCTCACTGCAGAGCTTGAGCTTCCTGTTAATGATTGGGATGTGAAATGGATAGATGTGTACTTTGACATTAGCATGAAGTTGCTGGATATATGCAATGCATTCAGCTCTGAATTATCACGAATGAGTCAGGGTCAACTCTTACTTCAGTGTGCGTTGCATAATTTAGGTTCCTCCTCTTCAGAGCAGTATCATCGGGCATGTTCTTCACTTGATGGTTGGAAGAAACATATGGGTTCAGGAAACCCCAGGATTGAGAAATGTGGAGGCATTTTGGATGGTCTTCTGGGGTCACTTGATCTTCCTAAGGTTAAAAAGTCTGCAAAAGGGAAGGTTTTGGTGCAAGCTATGTACGGAATCAAGGTTCTCACAGTATTTGTATGCAGTGTGTTTGCTGCAGCCTTTTCAGGGTCTACAAAGAATATGTTCGACTTGGACGTGGCCGATATATATTCTTGGGCTTCGACCTTTAAAAGGTTGCAAAATCTTGTAAATGAGGAAATTAGAGTTAGATTTTCGTGTGGAAGATTTGCTGTATTGAATGAGTTGGAATCTGTTGATTCCTCTTTAAAGGAATTGTATCCTATTATGCAGAGTGCTGTAGATCCCACTGAGATGAAATTGCTTCCGGATGTTGTTGGGCAATTAGGTAGATCAACGACGAATCTTTCACAGGGACTAGATCTTCTTGCAAAGGAAGTTGATAGCTTTTTCCAAGTGGTCTTGACTGGTCGTGATGCCTTGCTATCAAATCTGAGGTCGGGTGCTACTGTCATTCACAGCAATCTCGGGGTAACGGAAATGCAGAGATAGTCAATTGAATGTGTTCCAAACTAACTCTGGTACACACAGATGGATCTAGGTTTTTGGTTTTCTGTTTTATGATTGACGGTGCTCAATCATGTCTAACTTATTGTATGGAAGTTAGAATGATTAGTAGGTTTTATGTCTGTGTTATTGTTCTTAAATGTATATTTGTGATGTTCTATGTAATGTTAAATAACTAAGTGTATATGAAGAAGTTATTTGTGCTCATAGAAGTTTGTAATTTGCTGCCCTTTAATTCTTTCTCTTCATTTGTTAATGAAATCCGTGTAATTTAAGAAGCTTAAAATGCGGTTGCATTGTTTTTGGTTTCTTATTTGGAGGGATATGGAAGGGGAATGATTTCCTGTTATTTGCTTTTTACATATCTTCATATCAAGGCGCCACATCTAATTTTGATTTCCTGTTGTCACCTTAAGTCAGAACTTCTTGCAATTGTAATTCACTGCCCTGCATTACTTGTTGAGATCTGTGCAAATTGAGTTCTTTTTGAGATCTGAAAACTTGAAAATTTTCTAGAGTACACACTCGCTTTTTCTTATCAACTATGAGCTGAAGTGGGGTGAGCTTTTCATGCTCTGTTGAAAGCCTTGGGGACCAAGTCTTATGAGGTCGACCATAGGTTTCATCACCCTCGATAAGCCTCTCAGAATATCAGGTGGTAGAGAAATCAAAGATTTGAACCTCTTTTAACAAATTGATAGCATTCTCTAAAGATAATCTGGAGAGCTCCGCAAGCTGTGTTGAAGAGAGCAGAGACCAAAAATAGAGAACTGTTCTGGTCAAGTTCTCCTGGCGGTCTCATTGTGAAAGAGCCACAAAAAACCAAGCCACGTGCATGCTATGGACCTAGTGAACATTTTGGTCTTGCAACAGCCTCTTCAACATTTTTCTTCTGTTTTTAATTCCTGATTGAAATTAAGTTACTTGAGGCAACTTTTTTTGCTGGAGCATTCTAACTCGATACATGAACATAAAGCTACATTAAATATTTTCCAAGAATTTAATAATCCATACTAATTCTATTCAAGATCATTGTTTTTGGCAGAGGATACCTGTCATTTTTACAATAAAAGCACTCCTTTGGTACATGCCCACCTCCCTAATGTTATATTTGGTTATGTGGTGATTAAGTGTTCTTAAATTCAAATAAATGAATCTAATAATTAAGTTATATCAAATTACCAATAACTAATATTTGACCATAAAAAAATTTATGATTTTTGTTTTCCAAAATTAAAGAATAGCAAATAAAGACTAAGAAAAAAAATGATAATATATCAAACTCCACAACTCCACTTACATTAACTCGAAGAGGAATACACATTTTAGCTCCAATTTGGGCTGTGTATATACTATTGTAATGTAACATCTACGAAACAACAAAATTTGACTTACTTGGTTCTTATTCCCTTTTGTTCACTAATTAAACATGTTATATATGTAATTGGCATTATATTTAATTCATATGCTTTTTGCGTTATAACCTTCACAACATTGGACAAAAGAAAAATCCCTGTAATCTATCTAATTATTCTTATAAATTGATTCTTCATATTTTTTCATTTTATAATTATTTGATACCATGGATAATTGTATTAAACAGAAGCCAAGAAGCATTACTTGAATGTTTCATCCAAACCGTTTGTTACTGTTTGAAAATGGCTTTTAGGATACTCTCAGCAAGACTTTTAACAAGCATATTTTGATTCATGTTAACTCTGAAACTTACAGCATCATCAAGTCATCAGGTTTCACAAAAACCTTTCATTTCTATAATTTGAAACACCATTCATCTCTGAACTTGAGAAGTGCTTTCTTGATAATCCTAAAACAATAACTTATCTCCAACATAAGTCATGCTGGTACTGCATTTCTTGAGTTCCAGCATGTCAATAGGAAGAGTATCTTCTGGAAAATCACATGCTGTGATCTTCTCTGGCCCTTGATCAGGCAACAAACCACAAGGTGGAGGATTGACCCCACTTGTGACCCCTTCAATATCAGTGCAGGTCCAAGGCTGCTTCTTGGCCTTTGCTGCCATCCTAAGAGTCACATTGGCAATGCAGATTCCTGTGAATGGATCATTGGATATTCCTTGAAACCTTGCAGCTATGGTGACATTATCAGCCACAACATCTCTGTAGTTGATGTTTTTTATCTCAGGTAAAGCATTAGGGTCATAGTGGGTATCAGCATGAGAGTTATAGTCACCAGTCATCTTGAAAGCCCATTTCATAGTATGCAAGGTCATTCTCTTCACGTATATGTCCTTCACAAAACCTCCTCTTCCCACTGCTGTTTTGATTCTCACCCCTGATTCAGTTTGGATGGCTGTGATGTCCTCAGCTCTCACATCTTGGATACCACCTGACATCTCACTTCCCAAGGCTATGGTTGCACTGTATGGTGAAATGCATGTTAACCTCCTTATCACTAACTGTTTTGTTGGCCACCCAAATTTTATGCCATACTCATCCCATCCACTCTTCACAGCCACACAGTCATCCCCAGAAACTATGTAGCAGTCTTCAATTCTCACATTTGTGCAAGAATCTGATAACAAATAATAAAAATTTGAAAATTTGAAAAATTGGAAAAATTTGAAGTTGCTCATGAATGAACCACCAACCTGGGTTGATGCCATCAGTGTTTGGAGATGTGACAGGAGCAAAAATGGTGATGCCTTGCACAATAATGTTGCTGCATAGTATTCAAAAACTTGTGTTATAACAGTGGTGGTAAAAGTACTGCAACAGTGACTATATTATGTATGTAAGGACATTTTTTTTTTTGCAAAACTTGAACAGAGTAAAATGGGATTACCTGCTATAAACTGGATGAACATTCCATGATGGGGAATTGAGGAGGGTTAAATTTGAGATTTGAATATTGTCTGAGAACATCAATTCAATCAGGTATGGACGAGTGTACTTCAACTTTTTTCTGTGAAATTGCTGCCACCAGAACTCACCCTGACCATCTATGGTGCCATTTTCTCCTGTTAACAAAAGGATCATGATTGATACAATTTATCTGTGATAATAATAAGAGAAAATACTAAAAATAGTCGATGTATTAATAATATGAATTAAGAATATAATCCATAGTTAATATTAAGAGTTTGATTGATATCAACAGGGATGCGTGTAAAATATATGTACACAAGCATCTACTTTATCACCACATCATACTAATTTCTAATACAACTATAAACAAAAATATGCAACAGATTTTGGTGATTAGAAGTAAAACTTTTAAATACATGGGAATGGTTTTTTTGCCTCCTTACCTGTGACAATAACATCAGTGAGGTTTGTTCCAAATATGAGACTTGTGAATCTTCCTGCTGGTGCGTCTCTTCCTCTGCCGTATGAAGGGAGTGGTTCAAGCACAGGCCATTCAGTTATATCCTAATCAATTTTATTAGTTCAGCAAAAAAGAGTTAGCAGTAGCACACTTGAAAGTGCCAAAAATGTGTCACACTTGGAACCTTTTTCCTAGATAACACAAGACAAGTGTGTAAGGCACTCTTAAAGTTTTTGTCTGAATGTAAGAATAGACCAAAAGTGTCAGTATAAAGTGGGGAACTTTTGTGTACAGTTGAATTTTTTAAGGCTAGTGTTCTCATCTCATATGCTTGGTAGAAAGTGGGGAATCTTGTGACACATTCTTTGCAGTTTCATTTATTGGACATCTCTCCTTATTTGTTACTCACGTGAACCCCTTATATATTAAATAAATATCAATGAGTTTATGAAGCCAACTGATTGGTACAGTAACAGTCTTTTCAAAACCAGAGTTAGTAGAAAAGGAATCAGAAAATGGCTTTGGTTCTTTCTACTTTCAAAGGCTTGTGAAAGGCTTTGAAATTTGAAAGCTGGACATTACTCATGTGGTGAATGGTAAAAATTGTGAAGGACTGTTTTAATGTTCATAAAACAACAGATTCACACAGATAAAAGTCTCTCATCTAACATGTGAGGTGAAAATTATTGCAGGTGACATCAGTTGTTCTATGATGAAGGTCAAATGGACCGAGTCACAATTAAATGTGATACTTGGATTGTTATGTTCTTAAGTGAAAAGAGGTGTGTCTTGACTAACGGTTATAGTTTTTTTGGTTTAGTGGTAAGTGCTCAATCCAACAAAAATTTATCGGATAGTTGCAATTGAAATGATGGATTTTAAAAGTGTTTTCAGAAAGCAACACTCACTGTGACTTAAATTGTGAGCAAGAAGGAGTAGAAAATGGGATATACCTGAGAAGCAAGGAGAACAGCATCTTTGTCCAGATAGAGGGTGAAGTGACTGGTGAGACTGAAGCTACCAGTGAGCCATTTTCCTGGAGGAACATAGAGCTGAGAACCACCTTCAGAAGCATACTGGCTCAGCTGACTTATTGCTGATTGAAATGCCTTTGTGTTGGATGTTTTTCCATCCCCAACACCACCAAAATCAGTCAATGAAGCACTATGAGCTCTGCAGTTGATAGCATTGTACTCTAAGGAAGTGCTCACAACTTTGCCTTTTCTGCTCTCTACTCTCTCTGAACTCAGTAGTGCAACCAAAAGGAGAGCAAAACATGTTCTAAACACCTGCAAAAACCATACATCCATGAAAATTGCTTGCTAGAAAATGAAGGTGTTATCTTGCAGAAGCAACAAGTATATGCACTATTAAGAACAGAATATGAGAATATTGGTTAAAGTAGATAGAGTAAGAAAGGGAGAAAAAGGGTCTTAAGTGTACCCTCATGTGAGTTTTCCACAACAGCTCCATCCTAATAAAATAGAACTTTGGAATTTGGTTTAGGTATGTGAGGAGAGAGTGAACCTGTGACTAGTATTTATAGTGGAATTCAAGTTATTGCCACTAGGTTCATTGGTTCCTAAAAGATTAAAAGGCATAAACTACTCAATTTTCTTTTTCTTTTCTTGCATCAAAAAGCATATCAGACCTGTTTATACATAGAGATTGCTATGTTTAGGTAAATTTTAGATGATTAATTAACTTTAGGATGCATACATAACAAATCAAAGAACTGGTAATTAGTGCTAGTGTTGACCATAGCTGCAATTCAGAACCGGAATTGTGTTTCACACTATTTTTGTTCTTTTCCTCGTACTTTTAAGGCTTTTCTTAAACAGAACTTGTGTTGAGAATATTGAAGCACATTTTCATTTTAGTTTACAAACACTGCATATCCGTGATTTGATTTTTTTTAAATTGATGAAATGTTTCTTTTTCATGAGTTTTCCTCAATTTAGTGATTGAGAGACTAATCTCCTTGATGATAATCTGAGTTTTTATATATAGCATTCATATACACATTTCCCAGGAAATGGATTCGTACTCATGTCTGAACAAATTCTCAATTCATGAAGCATTTGGACCAGAATTTATCAAGATTCTATTAATGAATGAATTTTTAATTGATCACAGACCGTTTAATTCCCAGCATAGAATCTTCTGACAACCTTAATTTCTAGCACAGTCAACCATCAATTTTTTTGGAAATTAAAAGTGTGCCTTATATATGCAAAGAAAAAGGAAAATGTGTAAATATAAATTAGTGCACATCTTCACTTAGAGAAGAAACAATATTTTTAAATACATCACAAAAATTATTTGTTCTGTATGAATCTCATCTAAAATGTTAAAAAATGCATTGCCAATAAATTAATTATAAGTGTAGAGAAGAAAATTTTAATTTAACCTTTGGTAAAAAAGTTTTGGCAAAAAGTAAACGGACTTCTTTAATAAATGATGTAAATAACTAACATGTGTTAGTTCTATTGAAAGGATAATAATCACCCTGTGCGTGATTTGAGTTTTTGATCATTCACGTGAATGAAAAATATAGAAAAATATACTATAAGGACAAATCTATGTTTTGTTGCTTATATAATAGAAAACACATACAGATACATATATTTCAAAATTATAATTAGATAAATAAAAAGAATTTTTGGTATAACTGTTCAAAAAATTTGTTAGTTTAAGTTATGATATATATAAGCTACAAAATATATATTTTTTTCATTGAATACTATGATTAAATTTAAAAAAAAAAAGTTTCTATTTTATATTTTATTATAACTAAATGATTTAAATAGAAAAGTAATCTATAACAATATATAAAGGGGATTCCATTTTTTGTGTCCACTTTTCAAAATACCGATTTTACTCCTATAAATATAATAATTTATTAAATTTTTAAAAATTGACCGTTATTTTTATAAACCTTTTATAAAATCAGATGTTTCTATTTCTTCTCTTCTTCTTTATTTATCAATGGTTAGTCTTTTATCTGTTCTGATATATTTCACTTTATTTTTAATAAATATAATTTTAATATATATATATA
>Ga0214543_1004480_pt1:17500-22500 | contig 26429 bp, 16 predicted proteins | sample CNSS2metaG_FD_160094 | JGI IMG/M metagenome (GOLD analysis project Ga0214543, IMG submission 160094) | Root nodule microbial communities from cowpea collected in UCLA plant growth center, Los Angeles, California, USA - CNSS2 | ecosystem: Host-associated > Plants > Roots > Nodule... | reverse complement strand
TGGATGATCCGATCCGTAAGGACCATGATTGGGAATTTTTTGATCGTCTTTCCCCGAGAAAGAGGCGAAACATAATCAACTTGAATTCGGGACAGCTATTCGAAATCTTAGTGAAAGACTGGATTTATTATCTCATGTTTGCTTTTCGTGAAAAAATACCAAAGGAAGTGGAGGGTTTCTTCAAACAACAAGGGACTGGGTCAATTATTCAATCAAATGATATTGAGCATGTTTCGCATCTCTTCTTGAGAAACAAGCGGGCTATTTCTTTGCAAAATTGTGCTCAATTTCATATGTGGCAATTCCGTCAAGATCTCTTCGTTAGTTGGGGGAAGAGTCCGCACGAATCGGATTTTTTGAGGAACATGTCACGAGAGAATTGGATTTGGTTAGACAATGTGTGGTTGGGAAACAAGGATCGGTTTTTTAGCAAGGTACGGAATGTATCATCAAATCTTCAATATGATTCCACGAGATCTAGTTTCATTCAAGTAACGGATTCTAGCCAATTGAAAGGATCTTCTGATCAATCCAAGGATTCTTTCGATTCCATTAGGAATGAGGATTCGAAATATCACACATTGATCAATCAAAGAGAGATTCAACAACTAAAAGAAAGATCGATTCTTTGTTGGGATCCTTCCTTTCTTCAAACGGAACGAACAGAGATAGAATCAGAGCGATTCCTTAAAATCCTTTCTGGATATTCCTCAATGTGCCGACTATTCATGGAACGTGAGAAGCAGATGAATAATCATCTGCTTCCGGAAGAAATCGAAGAATTTTTTGGGAATCCTGCAAGAGCCACTCGTTCTTTTTTCTCTGACAGATGGTCAGAACTTCATCTGGGTTCGAATCCTACTGATAGGTCTACTAGAGATCAGAAATTGTTGAAAAAAGAACAAAAGAAACATCTTGCTTTTTCCAGGCGATCGGAAAAGAAAGAAATAGTGAATTTATTCAAGATAATTATGTACTTACAAAATACCGTCTCAATTCATCCTATTTCATCCTATCGAGGATGTGATATGGTTCCAAAGGGTGAACTGGACAGTTCCAATAAGATTTCATTCTTGAACAAAAATCCATTTTGGGGTTTATTTCATCTATTCCATGACCGGAACAGGGGGAGATACACGTTACACCACGATTTTGAATCAGAAGATATATTTCAAGAAATGGCAGATCTATTCACTCTATCAATAACCGAGCCGGATCTGGTGTATCATAAGGAATTTGATTTTTCTATGGATTCCTCCGGATTGGATCAAAAACATTTCTTGAATGAGTTATTGAACTCCAGGGATGAATCGAAAAAGCACTCTTTATTGGTTCTACCTCCTCTTTTTTATGAAGAGAATGAATCTTTTTATCGAAGGATCATAAAAAAATGGGTCCAGACCTCTTGCGGAAATAATGTGGAAGATCCAAAACCTAAAATAGTTGTATTTGCTAGCAACAACATAATGGAGGCAGTCAATCAATATAGATTGATCCGAAATCTGATTCAAATCCAATATAGCACCCATGGTTACATAAGAAATGTATTGAATCGATTCAATTGCAACTTCGAATATGGAATTCAAAGGTATCAAATAGGAAATGATACTCTGAATCATCGAACTAGAATGAAATACACGATCAACCAACATTTATCAAATTTGAAAAAGAGTCAGAAGAAGTGGTTCGATCCTCTTATTTTGATTTCTCGAACGGAGAGATCTATGAATTGGGATCCTAATGTATATAGATACAAATGGTCCAATGGGAGCAAGAATTTCCAGGAACATTTGGACTATTTCATTTCTGAGCAGAATAGCCGTTTTCAAGTAGTGTTCGATCGATTACATATTAATCAATATTCGATTGATTGGTCTGAGGTTATCGACAAAAAAGATTTGTCTAAGTCACTTTGTTTATTTTTGTCCAAGTTACTTCTTTTTTTGCCCAAGTTTCTTCTCTTTTTGTCTAACTCACTTCCTTCTTTTTTATTTGTGAGTTTTGGGGGTATCCCCATTCATAGGTCCGAGATCCACATCTATGAATTGAAAGGTCCGAATGATCCACTCTGTAATCAGTTATTAGAATCAATAGGTCTTCAAATCTTTCATTTGAAAAAAAGGAAACCCTTATTATTGGATGACCAAGATACTTCCCAAAAATCGAAATTCTTGATCAATGGAGGAACAATATCACCATTTTTGTTCAATAAGATACCAAAGTGGATGATTGACTCATTCCATACTAGAAAGAATCGCAGGAAATCTTTTGATAACACAGATTCCTATTTCTCAATGATATCCCACGATCCAGACAATTGGCTGAATCCCGTGAAACCATTTCATAGAAGTTCATTGATATACTATTTTTATAAAGCAAATCGACTTCGATTCTTGAATAATCAATATCACTTCTGCTTCTATTGTAACAAAAGATTCCCTTTTTATGTGGAAAAGGCCCGTATCAATAATTATGATTTTACGTATGGACAATTCCTCAAAATCTTGTTCATTCGCAACAAAATCTTTTCTTTTTGCGATGGTCAAAAAAAACATGCTTTTTTGAAGAGAGATACTATTTCACCAATCGAGTTACAGGTATCTAACATATTGATACCTAACGATTTTCCGCAAAGTGGCGACGAAGGGTATAACTTCTACAAATCTTTCCATTTTCCAATTCGATACGATCCATTCGTTCGTGGAGCTATTTACTCGATCGCAGACATTTCTGGAACACCTCTAACAGAGGGACAAATAGTCCATTTTGAAAAAACTTATTGTCAACCTCTTTCAGATATGAATATACCTGATTCAGAAGGGAAGAACTTGTATCAGTATCTCAATTTCAATTCAAACATGGGTTGGATTCACACTCCATGTTCTGAGAAATATTTACCATCCGAAAAAAGGAAAAAACGGAGTTCTTGTCTACAAAAATGCCTTGAGAAAGGTCAGATGTATAGAACCTTTCAACAAGATAGTGTTTTTTCAACTCTCTCAAAATGGAATCTATTCCAAACATATATACCATGGTTCCTTACCTCGACGGGGTACAAATATCTAAATTTCATATTTTTAGATACTTTTTCAGACCTATTGCCGATACTAAGTAGCAGCCAAAAATTTGTATCCATTTTTCATGATATTATGCATGGGTCAGATATATTATGGCGAATTCGTCAGATTCCATTGTGTCTTCCACAATGGAATCTGATAAGTGAGATTCCGGGTAATTGTTTCCATAATCTTCTTCTGTCCGAAGAAATGACTCATCGAAATAATGAGTTACTATTGATATCGACACATCTGAGATCGCTAAATGTTCAGGAGTTCTTCTATTCAATCCTTTTCCTTCTCCTTGTTGCTGGATATCTCGTTCGTACACATCTTCTCTTTGTTTCTCGAGTCTATAGTGAGTTACAGACAGAGTTCGAAAAGGTAAAATCTTTGATGATTCCATCATACATGATTGAGTTGCGAAAACTTCTGGATAGGTATCCTACATCTGAACTGAATTCTTTCTGGTTAAAGAATATCTTTCTAGTTGCTCTGGAACAATTAGGAGATTCTCTAGAAGAAATACGGAGTTTTGCTTTTGGTAGCAACATGCTATGGGGTGGTGGTCCCGCTTATGGGGTCAAATCCATACGTTCTAAGAATAAATATTGGAATCTCATCGATCTCATAAGTATTATACCAAATCCCATCAATCGAATCGCTTTTTCGAGAAATACGAGACATCTAAGTCATCCAAGTAAAGCAATCTATTCCTTGATAAGAAAAATAAAAAACGTGAATGGTGATTGGATTGATGATCAAATAGAATCCTGGGTCTCGAACACTGATTCGATTGATGATAAAGAAAAAGAATTCTTGGTTCAGTTTTCTACCTTAACAACAGAAAAAAGGATTGATCAAATTCTATTGAGTCTTACTCATAGTGATCTTTTATCAAAGAATAACTCTGGTTATCAAATAAGTGAACAACCGGGAGCAATTTACTTACGATACTTAGTTGACATTCAAAAAAAGTATCTAATGATTTATGAATTCAATACATCCTGTTTAGTAGAAAGACGTATATTCCTTGCTAATTATCAGACAATTACTTATTCACACACCTTGTGGGGGGCTAATAGTTTGCATTTCCCATCTCATGGAAAACCCTTTTCGCTCCGCTTAGCCCTACCTCCCCCTAGTAGGGGTATTTTAGTGATAGGTTCTATAGGAACTGGACGATCCTATTTGGTCAAATACCTAGCGACAAACTCCTATGTTCCTTTCATTACAGTATTTCTGAACAAGTTCCTGGATAACAAGCCTAAGGGTTTTCTTATTGATAATAGTGACTATATTGATGATAGTGACGATATTGATGATAGTGACGATATTGATGATAGTGACGATAGTGACGATATCGACCGTGACCTTGATATGGAGCTGGAGCTTCTAACTATGATGAATACGCTAACTATGGATATGATGCCAGAAATAGACCGATTTTATATCACCTTTCACTTCGAATTAGCAAAAGCAATGTCTCCTTGCATAATATGGATTCCTAACATTCATGATCTGGATGTGACTGAGTCGAATTACTTATCCCTCGGTCTTTTAGTGAACTATCTCTCCAGGGATTGTGAAAGATGTTCCACTAGAAATATTCTTGTTATTGCTTCGACTCATATTCCCCAAAAAGTAGATCCAGCTCTAATAGCTCCGAATAAATTCAATACATGCATTAAGATACGAAGGCTTCTTATTCCACAACAACGAAAACACTTTTTCACTCTTTCATATACTAGGGGATTTCACTTGGAAAAGAAAATGTCCCATACTAATGGATTCGGGTCCACGACGATGGGTTCAAATGTACGAGATCTTGTAGCACTTAACAATGAGGCCCTATCGATTAGTATTATACAAAAAAAATCCATCATAGACACTAATATAATTAGTTCTGTTCTTCATAGACAAACTTGGGATTTCCGATCTCAG
>Ga0214543_1004479_pt1 | contig 26433 bp, 16 predicted proteins | sample CNSS2metaG_FD_160094 | JGI IMG/M metagenome (GOLD analysis project Ga0214543, IMG submission 160094) | Root nodule microbial communities from cowpea collected in UCLA plant growth center, Los Angeles, California, USA - CNSS2 | ecosystem: Host-associated > Plants > Roots > Nodule | place: USA... | reverse complement strand
TGGTGTTACTTTCAAGAATACATGATCACCTTCTTGAAATTCAAGAGGTCGTCTTTTCTTGTCAGCATAACTTTTCTGTCTACTTTGAGTTGCTCTCAATTTGTCCCTGATCATTATGATTTTCTCTATTGTCTATTGAATCATGTCAGGACCTAATATTAAATTCTAATCGGTCTCAAACCAACACAAAGGTGTTCTACATTTCCTTCCATATAATGCCTCATAGGGTGCCATACCTATGCTGGAATGAAAACTGTTGTTATAGGTGAACTCAATCAAAGGTAGGTATCGATCCCAACTATTAGAATTTTCTAACACACAAGCTCTCAGCAAATCTTCCAAAGATTGAATGGTTCTTTCAGATTGTCCATCAGTTTGGGGATGATAAGCTGAGCTAAGGTGAAGCTTGGTACCTAAGGCTTGATGTAAACTTTCCCAAAATTTTGAAGTAAATTTAGGGTCCCTATTAGATATAATACTTTTTGGAACTCCATGTAACCTGACAATTTCTTTTATGTACAATTCGGTCAATTTTTCCAATGAATACCTAATGTTAATGGGTAAGAAATGAGCAGACTTTGTTAACCTATCCACGATAACCCATATGAAATCAAATTTCTGAATGGTTCGTGGGAGGCCAACTACAAAATCCATTGCTATACTATCCCATTTCCATTCAGGTATCTAAGGATTGTAGCATTCCTGCTGGCTTTTGGTGTTCTATTTTAGCTTTTTGACAAACTAGACATTTTGCTACATATTGTGCCACTTCCTTTTTCATTTTGGACCACCAAAACATTTTCTTGAGATCTTGATACATTTATGTTGTGCCCGGGTGTATGCTTAATTTGCTTTTATGTGCTTCTTCTAGAATCACTTCCTTAATTTCCTTATTATTGGGTGCACACATCCTATCCCTAAATCTCAAAGTTCCGATTTTATATATGCCAAAATTCTCCCCATCCTTTTGTCTTATCAATTTCTTTTTCTTTTGAATGAATTCATCACTTTCCTATGCCTCATGGATTTGTTTTTGTAAATTGTTAGTGATCTGAATGGAGTTTAATTGCATTTTATCATGGCTTAGGGTGACCAACAGATTCATGTCTCTAAATTTTTCTAACAATTTCATTTCATGAATCATTAGTGAGGAGATATGTAAAGATTTTCTGCTTAAAGCATCTGCCACTATATTTGCCTTACCTGGATGGTACTGTAATTCAAAATCATAATCTTTCAGAAATTCCTTCCATCTTCTTTGTCTCATATTTAATTCCTTTTGATCAAACAAGTATTTGAGACTCTTATGATCACTAAAAACTTCAAACTTTCCACCGTAAACATAATGTCTCCATATCTTAAGTGCAAAAACAATGGAAGGTAGTTCTAGATCATGGGTTGGGTAATTTTTCTCATGTGTTCTTAATTGTCTAGAAACATATGCCACTACCCTTCTATCTTGCATAAGAACACAACCTAATCCCATTTTGGAAGCATCATAAAATATAACAAAGTGTCTAGTAGGATCGGGTAATGCTAAAACAGGAGAAGTGGTTAATCTTTTCTTGAGTTCTTGAAAACTATCCTCACATTTTTCTGTCTACACAAAAGGTTGTCCCTTTTTGGTGAGTTGGGTTAAAGGCAAAGCTATTTTAGAAAATCCCTCAATGAATCTCCTATAATATCCTGCCAAATCGAGAAAACTGCGAATCTCAGTCACTGTATTTTGTGGTTCCCATTGTAAAACTGCTTCTACTTTGGTCGAATCCACTAACACTCCCTTATTGGAAATCACATGTCCTAAGAATTTTACTTCCTCTAACCAGAATTCACACTTAGATAATTTAGCATACAATTTCTTTTCTTTCAAGATTTGCAAGACAATCCGAAGGTGTTCCTCATGTTCTTCAAAAGTCTTAGAGTAAATAAGAATGTCATCTATAAAAACAATTACAAATTGATCTAAAAGATGGAAGATTCTATTCATATAATCCATAAATATTGCAGGAGCATTGGTCACACCAAAAGGCATCACTTGATATTCATAGTGGCCATACCTAGTTCTGAAAGCAGTTTTTTGTATGTCTTCTGCTTTTACTTTAATTTGATGATATCCTGACCTTAAATCTATCTTAGAAAATACAGAGGCTCCTCTTAATTGGTCCATCAAGTCATCTATTCTAGGAAGAGGGTATTTATTCTTTACGGTGAATTTATTTAATTGACGGTAATCTACGCACAACCTAAAACTTCCATCATTCTTTTTAACTAACAAAATCGGAGCTCCCCAAGGTGACACACTAGGACGAATGAACTATTTTTCAAGTAACTCTTCTAATTGTTTCTTCAATTCTGCTAATTTAGAGGGTAACATCCTATATAGTGCAATAGAGATTGGTCCAACTCCAAGCATCAGATCTATGGAAAATTCGATTTCTCTATTGGGTGGTAGACCAGGAATATCATTGGGAAAGACTTCAGGAAAATTTTGAACAACTGCTATATTTTTCAACTTAACTTCCTCTTCTATTTCCATAGAAGATAATAACAAGTACCCCTGAATTTCATTCTTTAAAGGCTCACTTTTTGAATTGGTAGGTGATTTTAAAAGATTCTCAGAGTTTGAAAATATTACTGATTTCTTAGCACAATTCAAAAGGACTTGATTGGAAGATAATCAGTCCATACCTAAGATTACATCTAATTAAGATAAAGGTAGACATATTAAATTTACAAGGAATTTTCTATTCTCAATGAACAGTGGACAATCTAAACAAACTCTATTGGTAATTACTGAGTCATTTGTAGGAGTTGAAACAACCAAACTAGTTTTTAGAAAAGAGGTCAGCATATTAAGATGTTGAACACAATGATTGGAAATGAATGAGTGAGTTGCACCTGAGTCATACAATACATTTAAAGTTTTTCCTTTAATAAAACACATACCTTGAATTAGATTATGGTTTTTAGCAGCTTCAGCTCCAGTCATGGTGTACACTCTTCCTGTTGTGGTAGGTCTTGTCTTAGTTGCAGTTGGATTGAAATGTGACTTTTGTTGTCCACACTCAGAGAATAGGTGACCAGGTTTCCCACACTTGAAATAGACTGGTCCCTTAAGGTGACAATCTTTAGCATGATGACCTTGTCCGCATTTAAAGCATCTGATATGATCATATACAGGTCTACTAGAATTTCCTGATGAAGATTGGTTGGATTGGTTCCTCCATTGTGGGCGATTGTAAGGTTTTCCCTCATTGCGTTTATTTTTATTTGTCTGGGGTCCAAAATATTTTGGTTTGATATTTTGGTTGTTCTTAAAATCTTCCAAAAATCTACACTTGTGAATAAGCGTAGGAAAATCAGCAATTTCTAGTATTCCTACTGCTTTTCTCAATTCATCCTTAAGTCCATTTTCAAATTTTATACATTTCATCCTTTCCTCTGGGTGATAAAAGAAAGTAGAGTATTTTCCTAATTCTTCAAACTTGGAAGCATATTCCCTTACTGTCATACTTCCTTGCTTCAACTACATAAACTCTATTTCTTTTGCTCTCCTCACATCATTAGGGAAATATTTTTCTAAAAATCTTGTTCTAAATACATCCCAAGTAATAATTATTCTTCCTCCTTCAAGTAATCTCCTGGTACCATCCCACCAATATTCGGCTTCTCCTATTAACATAAATACAGCATAATTCACCTTTTGGTTGTCAGCACAGTTCATAACTCGAAATATTTTCACCATTTCTTTAATCCATAATTCAACTTTTTCTGGATCATATCCTCCAGAAAATTGTGGGGGTTTGTTTCTCCTAAATTCAGCTAATCCTTGTGATTCAGGGTTTCCTTCAAGTCTTTGATTCCTCATTAGAGCAGCAGCCATGTCTCGAATAGCTTGCATTGCTTCAGTTAATTCATTGTTCCTTCTAATGTTTTCCATCTGGAATTGTATGAGTTAGTAAAAAAAAATAATGAGCACATTGCACAGATCTCGCATGAAACGTTGCTCTGATACCATCTAATGTGACGATAAAAAAAATTTCTATTCATTTAATTATTATTATTTTCTACAATATACTTATAAAATTTAAAGGCAAAATTATACGATGATATCTAATTATACTTAAAATATTCACATATATACACACACACACACACAAACACACACACACACACACACATATATATATATTACTGTATGCATCTTATATCTACATCGTTTAGTACATCTTAATTTCCTACACTGGAAGGGGAAAAGTATTATTTATTTACAGTTTTTCCCTCATATACTGGCTTTCAAACAGGTGCAAGGAAAAAGTTATGCATAAGGTTCACTTGGACTGTTGGGGGTACATAAAAGGTAATTCCGATTTTTCCTTCGATGACAATCGACGCATTCGGAGCAGAGAGAAAAGTAATGGTAGAGTTTCATGTTCCCTGAAATGTTACAGAATTATTCACTGCATTGGTTTGCCATGCATTTCCCGGAAAAACAGCCACAATGTCGGCGAAGAAGGGATCAGGCATGTTCAGAGCATCCATCTATGATAATGTTATAAAATTTTGTTTTTCACACACAATCATAAAACAGGGAAGTGAGACAAATATCACATAAAAAAAATACAGCATATCATAATAAAATAAAATGAAATGAAAATTCTTCCAATTCCATAAAACTGGATCTTTATTATACTTTTATAAAGATATTGATTAATTTTGTAGAGATTAGTCAGGATAAATGAGCTCATGGCCAACAAAGTAACTCAAGAACATCTCATCTTGAGTAATACTAACTCGTTTAAATTCCCAAGGTCATACCTCCAACTACAATAATAAAATCTTCAATTATCATAAATTTTATTTCAATATTAAACCATTTAATTATATAATTAAATAAACATGATCAATGCATAATTAAAAAATATATATTTATAAATAAATAGAAAGAATCAATACGTAACTGAAGATAAATATAAATAAGTAAATGAGAGTAAATATAAATAGGATCAATGCTCAACTAGAGATGAATATAAATAAATAAATAGGATAGGAAACTAAATATAAATTAGAATGAGGTTAGGGACACCTCACTTTAGATAAATATAGAGATAAAAATAATTATGAACAGATAAAATAATCATAGTAAAAAGATAAAATAATAGATGTCTCATTCCCTTACCTTAATTATTGTAAAAAATGCACCAAGGTGATATGTGGATTTGTTTGCTACTACGCTCTCACTTTCTGTTATTTTTCTCTTTTCTCTTCTTGTTCACTACACTCGTATCTTTTCCGCTCTTGCCTTCCAACATCTCTTTGCTATTTATAGTAGTGGTGTAATGATTACTTAGTTTCAATTAGACTAAGTATTTAATGGTGTAGTTCTTATTAGGTTAGTTATATATTATTGTTAGAAGATATTTTATCTTCTTTTATCATTTCAATACGTCATTCAGCCTGCTGTAACTAATGATATTATCCGGTCATTAACATATATTTATCATATACATGTATTCTATAGTTATATTATATTATTATTATTTTATTTATTTATCATGATGTATATTTAATTATATATATGAAATTTATGTATTATAACTGAAATAAAATTATTATAATTATTTAACCAATTATTATTATTTTTATTACCTAATAATATGTTAGCTTTTATATATATATATATATATATATATATATATATAAAAGTTTATATATATATATATATATATATATTTATTTTGTAATAGTAATAATAATAATATATAATAAAATGCTTATAAAGTAATACATTACTTATTGATTTATGGATGTTACATGTAGCGAGTAATAGGTATTTTAATACCCGGTTATAAACAGAATGATGTGGACATCATACTACATGTACCCACAGTTACTCGTTATCCGAAAAAAATAAAATTTAATTTATATTTCATTGTTAAATTTAATTAAAATTATATTTTATTAGATTAACCTACAAATTCATCACAACTAGAAAAATCCCCCAATCTTCAAAAACCCTAACCATGAATTTCATCACAACCAGAAAAACCCCAATCCCGCAAACCCTAACCCTAATCTCGCTGTGGAAGAAGAGAAACGAAATCAGAGGTGTCGTGGTGGATGAGCTTCATTGTTATTAGTGAAGTACGTCGTCATCGGAGAGGTGGTTGCTGAAGTGGGATGTCACACGAAGTAGTGTAGGAGGGAAGGGAATAAGGATTCTATTTTCATATTTTATATATATATATATATATATATATGATAAATATATTTTTGGTTTCTTAATTTTTTATTGAAATTTGAAATTAGTCTACTTTCCAAAATTTTATCCAATTTAGTCTATAATTTTATAAATGCGTAGAGTGGATTTAGTCATTTTAACAAAATTTTATTATGTTTATTTGCTTTTCAAACATATTTTATGATAACATTTGAGTTGTTTATATCATATGACATATTTTCGCTTCAATGTTAGATGAAAAATTTGTTTGAAATATCAAATAAACTAAACAAAATTTGGTTAAAAAGACTAATTTCAAATTTTAATAGAAATCAAGAGAAAAGAAATATTTAATTTTATATATATATATATATATATATATATATATATATATAGATATATATATATATATATATATAACCTGCAATTTAAGGGTGGTTTTTTTACTAATACTTAAATTGTACTAGTACTTAACAAAAAGGATTCGATAAAAATAAATAAAGAATGTACTTTTTTTACCAGTAACTTTTGTAGGATTTTAATTTGAATAATTAAATTATATATATAAAATGCCTAATTACTCACTTATTAGAAAATATTGAAAACTAGAAATATTAATTAACCTTGACGAAATTATTGATATATTGTTTAATGTCCGATTATTAAAAGAAACATGAATATAAAATTCATGCATTCTATAAATGGATTAAATAATGAAATCAATGAAATAAAAATTTCAGGAAAATGTTCGATAAATATATTGAATAACAAATTGTTAAATGAAAGTTTTGGAAAATGTTGAAGAAAAAGGATATGTAAGTTTAAACTTCAAAATAATTTGAGTGAAATGAAAGTAATAAAATACAATATATGAGCACTATTTAAAAGAGAAACGAAAATTATAAAATACAGCGTATGAACACCATTTAAAAGTTTAAATAAAACAAGAAATGTAAAAGTAAAACAATTAAGTTAGTATGAAACATGGATTAGTTACTTATGGAATTTAAAAGATTGATAAATAAGTGTTGGGAAAAACTTATGAGAATCACTTTATTAATATATAAATAATATAAAAAACTAGGACAGAGAAATAATATAAAAAATAGGAACACAAGAATATAACGTGAAAACTTCAAAATCGGAAAAAAATCATGATTGCATAGAATAATCACTATGTGATAATTTGTACAACACACCTCTTAACTCTTTGACCCCAAGGACACCCACACCTTCTAGAGCAAGAATTTCGCTACACCTCACAACACTTTATTACAAGAGAATCAAAAATATCAAACACTAGCTCAAAGTGTCTTTGGGGCAATGAACATTATGGACTTAGATCCCATTATATAATCACTAACACCCACCCCCTTGGTTATCCTAGACGATGTGGGACTTTTCAGAAATGTTATTTTCATTCGTTCAACATTCTCCACCCTGATTAAAATAAAAAAAAAATAAACACATTTTCATTGCTTGTACCAGCAATCATAGTCCATTGTAAGCAATGTCACTTGGAATCAAGTTGTCCCTAGAATTTCCACTTGGAATAAAATTATCCCAAAAATTTCCACTTGGAATCAAACCATCCCAAGAATTTTCACTTGGAATCAAACTATTCCAAGAACTTCCACTCCAAATCAGACCATCCCAAGAATTTCCTCTTGGAAATTAAACCATTCAAAGAATTTTCACTTGGAATCAAACCATCCCAAGAATTTCTACTTAGAATCAAACCATCCCAAGAATTTCCACTTGGAATCAAACCATCCCAAGAATTTTCACTCCGAATTAAGTCATCCCAAGAGTTTTCATGTACCATGCATCAATGCTAACAAATGCCCGTGTATAATCACCACACACCTTGCATAAATATTAGTCAATGCCCATGCATAAACACCATACACCCTTCCTTGGAACCATAACGCAACCCACAATGCAAAACCACCGAACATTGTAAAAATCCACATATCAAACGTTTGCACTTCGTAGCCACTGTGTCGTCTGACTCCCTCGTTGGAGAAGCAACACCCGCTAGCGTAGAACCTCTATCGACTCTTGTCGAAGCAGATTTATAAATCGCAGAGCACTTCTTCCATGCACATGCCACAAACCGTGACTCAAACATATCATATCTTCATTGTACATCACTCACTAGGCCATGTGAGCACCAACTGCGACGTCCTTCGTAGATCCAGGAGCATCTCGCCACACACGAACTCCACTACAGATCTAGCATGACTCACAGTCCTTACACCTCCACAAATCCAGTTGTAGATTCACTGCGTCAACACAACACTGACAATGATCCTTCCATCAAATTTCTCATAATAACTTCAGTAGCCAAGGATGATTCTCCAACAACAAGGAATTAATCTTTTCTAATGTGGAAGATCAGACTACGCTGCAACCACAAAGCATATAAGAAAAAAAAATACTATCTAACCTAACTCTGATACCATTGTTGGGAAAAAAACCTCGAGAATCACTCTATTAACAGAGAAAGAAGCCAAAAACAAGGAACACAATAATATAACATAGAAACTGTAACATCCCGTCAGGATATTACGAGTTTATAATAAAATAAAGAAAATAAATAGATAACAGAGCATTTAATAATACCTCATTTTCCCAAAACGTGGGAAAATAAAAAAATTTATTAAATGAGCAAATAAAGTTCATAATCGTCCGTTACAAAAACTAAAAGAACAATGTTATAAAATCACCCATCAGGGTTTACAACTGTTTCATAAAGCAATAAAGAAAACATAAGAAATTCCTGAGTCGAACCCCTCTTTGTGACTAAGCTTCACCTGAGCCACCTGCATCAACAACATCTGCTCCCGTGTACCACGTACACGATCATCGTCAAACACACGCAGATAGGGTGAGCTTAACAGATAAAACATATATAATGTTACAGACATATATATCTACATTCACACATATCATTGTACATAACTTAACATCCCACATGGTTATATACTTTAACATCGTCACACCAGGTAGAGTTCCCATATACGAACATAGTCTGTATCGTCCCAAGACTACCAAACTCGCCAGCCAACAACTGAGGAGGGCAATCTATCTGGACCCATCCGTACTGGCCACAACCAGCACACTCACACCGGCAACACTCGCCAACCCGAACCACAACTCAAGGGTTCCTCGTGTTCATCCGCCATCCCGAGCCACCACTCAAGGAATACCACGTGCTTAACCCCTATCCCGAGCCACAACTCAAGGGATACGTTCCGAGCCACAACTTAAGGAACTTCAGCAAACCCACCTTTAAAGCACCGCTAGACGCCTTGTAGATCATAATTTCTCAATCAAAAGTCCAAGCTGCAGCAGTACAAGTCGCTTGGCGGGGGACACGTGCCGCCAGGCGCTGCCAGCTCCCAGACCGCCTGGCGGGTGTCACGTACCGCCAGGCACACAACGCCTCAAAATTCATCTCACCGCAGGTACCACCTGGCGGTACTACCCTCACCGCCAAGCGCCCGCCACCCAGTTACCCTCTATTGACCGGCTATCGCCTGGCGGACCCACTCGCGCCGCGAGGCGCTGTATCAGTACAGCAGCACTCCATTTGAATTTCCTATCACAAATTTTCAAGGTTCACAGATTCTAGCTCCCAATGCACTCCTCACTGAATGGATCACAACCATTCTCATGGACTTGGGTAGTCCCAATGTACCTGTATTACTTGGAATACTTAAAACTATTTTCCCAATCTAGGTTCACATGCTCTTACGATATCCATGCTCTTACGACACCCACCCCTTTCTCTAAACAGTACCCATGCTCTTACGATACTTGTTCCCATTTCCTTCCCCTTTATAGCATACTTAATTATACAAGTTTGTCTTGCTATCTTTTATACTTGTTTCCACCAAACGCAGATTTGCATCTCACCTTCCAACTAGACCTCTCGAGATCAAATATTGCACTCTCACTGTTTTAGGACTCATACCAGAACCTCCAGATCTTTTATTCCTTGTTAATCTAACATACTCAACCTTCGCATAACCTATCCACCATCTAGATAATTTCATTTCATAAACTCTCAATTCCTAAGACTCCAAACTTCATCTAAATGCAATCATTATCACACCAAACTCCCTCGGACCCTCCACTCCCACTCATTCACGAAAAAAACATCACCTCTGCACTGTCGTCGCCGTTACCTAGCGGCAAGCTCCGCGCCGCCAGGCGGTGCATCAGTTTTGGACATTTCCAGATCCCTCCACTGCACCAACCAGACTCCAAATTTCACCCAGTTCTCACAATCTCGCATATAAAAAAAATCCCTTATGTGACTGTACCTACCCATAGATTTTTCCTTTCATAATTTCCCCACAAATGAAGTTTACAGTACCAGATTCCCAAATTTTTTTCATCTAAAAACCTAGTTGCACTGTTTCATTCACTTAAACCTCACACGATAATCAACAGTATTTCTAACATGTGATCATAATTCAATGATTATTACAGATTCTTTTCCGATTGGAAATCGTGCAGAACCCCAAAAACATAAAAATCAAGCCCTTACACTCGCATCGCCTGGCGGCTGGATTAGCCCCGCCAGGCCCTTCATCCCAAATCCAGAAACTGGTGTCAACCCCAAGCGTCGCCTGGCGGCTGGGAGTGTGCCGCCAGGCGGTTCCCTTCCCAGAACCCTAAAACAACACAAAAATATATGAGTCGCCTGGCGGTGGTTCATCACCCGCCAGGCGGTTTCTGGAAATTTTCCAGAAACGCAGAATTTCGTGATTTTAACAATATATAGGCATCCAGATTATTATACATCACATGATATTATTATTCAAAGCAAAACAATAACACCAAAACATATTATACCAGAACATGATTACATAGATTTAAATAATAAAACAATAACACCAAAAGTTACATACATAAGACTCGAACCCAAGTCCACTCACATAATCAAAGTACTCTCAACCACATGAGCTAGCACTTTTCCACATCATACCAACCAAAATTTAATTTCATAATCATTTCCCCACCCGCATTTATTAATTAATTAATTAATTAAATCCTACGGGTCATACAGAAACCCCAAAATAAAGAAAAAATATGCCTATAGAGAATAGTCACTATATGCAAATTTATACAACACACAGAAAACACTCTTAACCCTTTGACCATGAGTTCCCTCACACCTTCTAGAGTAAGAATTTCACTACACCTCACAACACTTTATTACAAGAGAATAAGAAAAGTCAAACATTAGACTAACATCCACTTCCTTAGTTATCCTAGACAATGTGTGACTTTTCAAGACATGTTATTTTCATCAGCCTAACAATGAGTGTTTTTATTCTCCTTGTTCTTTCCATCCTTTTGTGTTTAAATAAACATGAATATTTATATTTTGCCACCTTAAATCACTATATATAAATCATCTCCATGATTTATTTTCTCACAACTTTGGTGGAAAGGAATTTTAATTGACAATTGCCTTCTCCGTGTTTCTTACACCATTTACGTGGATGATGAGTATGCAATAATACACAACTTTTTCTGAAGTATGCAAGTGTTACCGGTAAGACCCGTGAAATTTAAATAAGTAAATAAATAATTATTTAATAAATACGGGTAGTGGAGCCTTTATTACATATAATGTTAAGGTTTATCACATGGAAAAGTGCTAGATTATATGGTTGAGAGTACTTAGTTAGATTGAGAGGACTTGGGTTTGAATCCTATGCATACCATTTAGGTGTTATTTTAATCATGTAATTTTAATAATATGTTGAGCGTGAGGAGGGATAATATAATCTTATATTTATAGAAATTATCAAGAAACATGAATTGGCTTGATGGTTGGGCATGTGCTTGGTAATTGGTATGGTTATTTTTATGGGTTTAAACCTTGGTAGAACCACTTTAAACTTTCTTTTTTGCGAAAATTCGTTTTTGGCATGAATGTGAAAGGGTAGAGAAAACCCTAGCTGAATGGGCAGCCAAGAGGGGCTGCAATTTGAGAGAGTAAATCACAGTGCAAAGAGAGAGAAAAGAGATTTGAGAAGGAGTTTTGAAGGAGGAATCACACTGAGGCTGATTGGGATCAAGGAATCAAAGATTTACGCATTTTTTTGGAGTAAGGATATCCAGGTTAGGGGAGCTGCTTTATTTGTCTATATGGAATTGTATGATTTTACGTTGTATGATGTATGATTGGGTGTCTATTTCTATGTTAATTTTCCACTGGTCGAGTTTTTGGAAATTTTCCAAAAACCGCCTGACGGCTTTGAAGGTCTGCCAGGCGATGCTTGAGAGTGACACCCATTTTTGGGTTTTGAGATGAACTGGCTAGCGGCAAGGGTGACTCCGCTAGGCGACGCAAACCCTTGTGTACTTGTTAAACGATTCTGTATGGATTTTGTGATGGTTGGATATTGAGCAAGGTTCCTGTGCATGATTTGAATGTATAAACTTATGAAATCGATGATTATCACTATGTTTGTATGAATTTAGGTGATTGATTGGGAAGCATCAAAGTGAAAGCGGGTCGTGTTGGGATTGGGGTCGAATTGTTAATTTTATTCTTGGAATTTAATGATAACGAAATTGAGATTTATGGAATTATTGAATGCATATGCATGAGAGAAATCGATTTGTTTGAAATTTATGTGCTCGATTGACTGGAACAAGATTTAGGGGTTTAGGGTTCATCATGGGTGTGGGAAAAATCTGGGGTTTGCCCAGAATTTGATGTGCCACCTGGCGGCGCACCGCCAGGTGATAGACGCTGCAGTAGTGGAAATTGCATTATGTGACTGTTCGGGACATGTTTTGGGATTTTGTGAGGGTAAGGCTAAATTCTACATGTGATAATTATATAAAAATAATCCAAAGTGAATAAATATGATGAGTGAACAATATAATTATGTCAAGACGAATTGCTAGAATTGTTGATTTGGGGTTTTAGGGTCTACGCAGATGTAGAACTGTATGCATCGCCAGGCGACTCACGTTAAAACAACTCAGTTTCTGGGTTATTGTTAAAAAATTGCCTAGCGATGAAGAGCTGCTGCCAGGCGACGCGTGTGGTGTTCTGTTCACGAAAAATGCTGTTTTTGTACTTTTCGCACAACAGGAACCGCCGGGCGCTAGTTTAGTCCTACCAGGCGCCAACTTCCTCACTTTTGGGCGCTAGGTGCCACCATTTTTTCTAGTTTGCGCAGTTTTCATAAAACTGCATTTCCCGGTTCGTTAACCGTTCGATTTAGGTGAAATTTTGATATATTGTTCATAACATGCAGTTCTTCACTTTGAACGGTTGAGATTTGATTTGGAGGTCAGTAGCTAGAGATATACATTACTCAATATTGCTTATTTTGGAGTCTTTAAAGTACATGAATAAGCTCTTGATAATTTCAAGTATGTGGTAAGTCTTTATCAATTTGAATGTTCCTTTGGGTTAGTCACATTTGGAGAATTGGTTATTGGTGAATGCATGTATGTCAATATTAATTTGCATTGGTGCATAGGATCATGTGTTTAAATTGTTAGAGTGTTGCTGCTTATATTTTGTTTGAGCATGCATTATTCATAAGTTAGAATTGAATGATAGCATGGATTTAAAGGAGGAATATATATATATATATATATATATATATATATATATATATATATATATATATATATATATATATATATATATATATATATGAAATGTGAATGGATTGATTTACTTTGTTCTAGGTGCGTAAAAACCAATATTGCGCAAGTACTGGTGTAGTGCTTGGTGGTGGTGTTTGACCGCCAGGCGATAGCTACAAAACCAGTAGAGAATTGAAGCGTGTAGCGCTTGGCGATAAGGGTTGTCCCACCAGGTGATACTTGTAGAAACAATAGCATCAAATGCGCTTGGCGCTTGGCGGCACGTGTCCCCCGCCAAGCGGTCTAGAAGCCTTTTGCGCCTAACGACTCGTGTGGAGCGCCATGCGATTTTTGTGAAGCAAGCATTGTATTTTGCTTGCTTTGGATGTGTGTGGTCTACGAGGCTTTGGGCGATATCTCAAGGGTCAAATGCTGGAGTATTCCTGGAGTTATGGCTCGGGATGGAGGGTAATACGAGCATTCTTTGAGTTGTGGCTCGAAATATCGAGTGTTCCCACATGTATTCCTCAAGTGGTGGCTTGTAGGTTGGACAACAATGATAGCTTGAGATTATCAACCAAAGACGTAGAACATGGATTACAAGGTGGTGACCATGGGTGATGAGACCAAGGGATGGAGTTCCTTTAATGTGTGTGTTTTGTTATATAAATTGTTGCATATGTTTATATTCCTTTAGCTCACCATATCTACGTGTGTTTGGCGATGATCGTGTATGCCGTACACGGGAACAGATGATGTTGCAGGTGCTTCTGGTGGAGCCTAAAGCCAGAGTGTGGGCTAGTTGGGAAACTTTGTGACAACGTTTTATCATTTGATGAGTTTTAAGGATTTTATTTTAATCATTTGAATTATTGAACTTGACTTATAAGGAGACTGATTTTTGATAATGTATTGTGTTTATAACAGTTGGTTTTATCAGTGTAATAAAAATTTAAATTCCCGCTGTTTTTTAGAAACGATTTATAATAAATGAAATATTATTATTATGTTTTTGTTTTATTATTTAAATTCGTAATATTCGATGATGTTACGTTACCTTCTAAATAAACTTCCCTTTATTTTTTTCTGCTTAAAATAGAATCCAAAATCTTTTTTCTCATTCACACATCTTATTTAAACTTTATATTAGCATGTTGAGCTCTACACTTATATATTTTCCCAAGTGGCTACATTTGTTGAAAGATAAAAGTAGTAGTTAAAATTAGATCAAACTTTCTATTAATATATAGTAGTAGAAACAGTTGTGTCTAGAAATACGTGTGTATGCTTTTTTTTATCATAATATATATATATATATATATATATATATATATATATTAATATTATCATAATTATTATAAAAATATTATTAAATTTATAAAATTAAGGTTATAAAAAATAATTATGAAAAATAAAAAATTCTTATAACTTTATATGTATTTCTTTGACTGCATATAGTTGATTCGGTTTAAAAAATAGTTAGACAGAAAAAGTATATATATATATATATATAGATGTCAAAATGAGTTTCAACCTATGAACTAACTCGACTTACCACAAGTTTGCATCGGATTAGGTTGAAAAAAATTTAGTTTTTTTAAAAGTGAGTTGAACTCAACCCGGCTCACTTAGCCCACAAGTTAAACGATTCGAGCTGGATAGAAGGTGGGTTGACCCACTTAACCCACTAATTTAACCTACCAACTTGTGGTGGATTGAGCCGGGTTGCAAAATTTTTGGCTCACCATAAATTGAGCTGGGTTGGATCCACTCATTTTCAATTCGGCTCGTGGTGGTGTTGGCTCACTTTGACATGTCTAATATATATATATATATATATATATATATATATATATTTGAGAATTTTTCTATTAGGTATTAATATTTGTTTGACAATTTTACTTTTTAAATATTTTTATATTAAAATAATTATTTTATTAATATTATTTTTAAGTGATCATTAATTTAAATTTAATATTTTTTTAATTTGATATTTTTTTAACTTAACCATTTCTTCAATTAAAGAATTACCTACAAAATGCATAAATTTTAGTTACACAAAATTTATAAAAAATATTTATATTTAATTTAATAATAATTTTATTCTTTTTTAATATTAAAAAAATAAACACACACGTAAACTTATTAGACGTATTTTTACTAATAAATAATGAAATAATTATATTGATAAAAGTAAACTAATTTTGTATAATAAAAGGAATTATATCGTTAGAGGTAAAGTTAGTAACAAATTTTGTATAATAAAAATAGTTACCAAAATGGTTACAAAGACGAATCCACTTAACACATATTGTATTAATATTTTTATTACAGGAATATATATATATATATATATATATATATATATATATATATATATATATATATATTACTTTTTTAAGTAATTAATTAAAAAATAAAAGCTTAATACAATTTGATGAAATAAAATATATAGTTTTGTACAAAAATTAGTTATTGAATTATTTATTTGATCAAAGTAATAAATGCATAACTTGTTTTTTATTTATTGAAAGGCGAAATTGTCCAATTAAACGATGATAATTTTTATTATAAATTTTTTTTAAAATATTATTAAATTTCTTAAAAAATTATATTTATAAAACTTAATTATAAAATAAATAAATTTTATAACGAAATTTTTTTATTATAATTAACTAATTGAATTTAAAAAAAAACTTTCACAAAATATAAAATATAAAAAAAATTACATTAATAAAAATGAAATTAATAATAAATTGTGTATACAAAAAATGGTTATAAAAAATTATTTTCTAATACTAGTGTAAAAACAAGGACAACTCTTTTTTTCACTTTATCTAAAATTTTCTTAAATTATGAAATGATTTTTAATTATTAAAATAAAAATATTGTGTTATTTCTAATTTTATAAATTTTATTTTGTAGTTTCTAAATAATTTTATGATTTTTTTTATTGAAAAATAGCTTTTCTTTTATTATGAATAATTATTTGAATTAAAAAATAATTACTAAAAAGATAAAACTTATTTTTTTTACTTCAATTTAAAATAGTAGCTATTGAAAGGTAAAATTAGAAAAATATTGTGTACATCAAAAGAGGTGATTCTCCTTTATTAATAGTATAAAATTATGGATTAAAAAGTAATGATGAAATTAATAACCTTCATAATTATATTACATGTAATTTTTTATATAGTTAACTACTAAACCTAAAATATAACTAATAAAATAAGTTATAGTAATAAAATTTAAATTAATAACCAAGATGTTGTCCTTCATATTAATAGTTATAAATAATTATAAAATAATAGAACTTCAACTTCATATTACATACTACATTAATTTCCTTCTATTATTTATTTCTATTTTCATTTTTATTTAACAGATACCATTCACAAACTCTTTTTGAATAAATTTTATTTCATCTTTTAGTTCCAAATTTATCTCCGCAGAGCAAACTTTTATCTTATTTACAAATACTTGTAGAACTAACTTTTCTTCATATATATATATATATATATATATATATATATATATATATATATATATATATATATATTTTACTTATCGTAATTTTTGAATATTTTTGAATTTATCAATAATAGAATCATAATTAGATTATCAACTATTTTTTATTTTTAAGAGTTAAATATGTTTTTGGTTCTTTAACTTTCGGTGAAAAATGGAATTAGTCCATTTTCGAAATTTTGGCCCAATTTATTCCTCAAATTTTAAAATTGCGTGGATGTGATCTTTTTAATCAAATTTTGTTAAATTTATTTGATGCTTTAAATGTGTTTCGTAATAGTTTTGTAGCTAACATTTAAGCAAGAATGGGTCAAACGGCGTAAATAACTCATGCTATCATGAGATGTATTTGAAACATGAAATAAACTTAACAAGATTTGGTTGAAAGGACTAAATTCACATAGTTTTAAGGTTAGAGAACTAAATTAGGTCAAAATTTCGAAAAAAGGACTAATTCCAATTTTCCCTAAAAGTTTGGGAAGCAAAAACATAATTAACCCTATTTTCAATATAAATGACCATTTCATTTCATTGTTATGTGATGAACAATCATATTATCATGTTTTTATATTCACTGGTAGTTTCTCTTTAATCACTTTTAAAATATGAATTTATTCTTTTGTTTTTCATCAATACACCTGATTAAAAAGGAAGATTAAGATTAAAAAATTATTTATCATAATCTAATAAAAAAATCAAGAAACATAATTATTAAAAAAAAAATCTATGATAATCAAGTCACAATTAAAAATCGACTATGATAAACAACATAATACATTATTTTTTCTTTTATATTCATAAAAAATAAATATACAAAAGAGTCACTAGAGAAAAAATAGTGTTAAATTTTAAACAAATATTTCACTATCAAGTGAGACAAGAGAGAGTTACATTTTCTTCTTTTTTTTTTCTTTAAGAATGAAATAGAATATATAAAAATTAGGACATAAATGATGGATGTGTCTAATTTTTTTTTTCTTTAGTAACAAATGAAAACAGATAAGTGTGATGTGAGAGATGATAGTATAATGTGAAAAACTCAAAAGAAATCGTATAAAAAATAAAAAATATCTTAATAATTTTTTTATTTATTATATTTGATTTTATGCTTTATTATTTATTAATATTAAATATTGTACTTAATAAAAAATATATATCTAATTTAATTTTTATTAATTTTCAATATATTACTATCTAATTTAAAAAGATATATATAATTTAAAAATTTTAAAAATACAAATAATTAAAAAAAATTAAAACACATATAATTTAAAAAAAAATTCAAAGAGGACATGACCCCTTGGCCCTTATATCCTTCGCCATTGTCATTTCGGTAACTTTGGCACAAAGATGATTCCTCTGTACGCCAAAGTAAACATTTGTGGAGGAGAGTTTGCATTATATGCACTATAAAACTAAAAGATTTTAGGGTTGATAAAAAATCCGTATTCGACTTTGAAGAAATTTGAAATAAATTTTAAGTATATTGTCCGATTTAATCGAATAAAAGATAAATAAAATTGAGTAATAAATAATTGTGGTTGAATTCAAATAGTATGTTCGTGTTTTACATATACTTAACTGAACCTAATCTTATACTTTAATATTTAAAAACAAGTAGAAATATTTTAAATTTTAAAATATATTTTTAATATGATGCTATTTTACTAAATTTAAATAAGTTATATAAAATTCAATTAATTATGTTTTAAGTTTCTTATAAAGATTAAAACATTAAAAAAATTAAAAAATTAAAAAATTATGAAACTATAAAATTATAAGATAAAATTATAAGATTATAAAATTATAAAATTATAAGATTGTACCATCGTAAGATTGTAAGATTATAAAATAAAATAATTAAAAATTAAAAATTTTAAAATTATAAGATTATAAGATAGATTATAAAATTATAAAATTATAAGATTATAAGATTATAAAATAAAATAATTACAAAATTTTAAAATTTTAAAATCAAAAATTTATAAAATTATAAAATATGAAATCATAGATTATAAATTTATAAACAATAAAATTTTAAAACAATCAAATAACATATCACGATAACTCAGTAAAGTGACATTATAAGCAGTACCGAATTTTAGTGGAGGCAGAGAGGGGCTACGGTGCCCCCAAAATTTGAATTTTTTTATTTTATAATATATATATATATATATATATATATATATATATATATATTTTTTTTTATTTTTTATTTAATATATTTTAAAAATATATAAAAAATAATATATATATTTTTTTATTTTTTTTATAAAGTACAACATTTAGTGTTAATAGATAATAAAACATAAAATTAAATATAATAAAGAATAAAAATATTTAGGTTTAATTTCTCTTTTGTTCCTCTCTTTGTCAAAAATTGATCCTATAATTATGTTAATTACACCAACAAAGCAAACCATCCATGTTAAGAGTTTTAATTTTAATAAAAAAGAAATTAATCTGTTTTAAAAAAATTAACGAAATTTATCATAAAAGATCAGATTGTATCAATTTTTCAATAATTGGGACCAAATTAAAGTCATTGATATATTTTTTTGCTCTCATTTGTCATTTATCCTATCCCTTCCTTGTCTCTTGTCTCAATATTGAAAAACATTATTTTTTATCTCATGAGCTTTTTGTATATTATTTTTTTATGAATATAGAAGAAAAATAAATAATGTATTATGTGTTTTTTCATAACTGATTTTTAATTGTGACTTGACTATAATATATTTTTCCTTGAATAATTATGTGTCTCAATTATAAAAAAAAATACTATGATAAATTATTTTTTAATGTTATTTACAAAAAAAAGTATATCAATAAAGAATAAAATAATAAATTCATTTTTTAAAAGTGATAAAAAAGAAACTATTAATAAAAAGAAGATTAACTCTACTTCTTCGCATATTTTGAAACATTATACTAATTATTAATTCAGTTAGAGAAGTCATTTTTTAAAATATTATATTAATAATCAAATCTAATAATTTCAATATTATATTACTTTGGCCCCTCCAACATTTTTTTATCAAGATCCACTAATTGTAAGGTAATAATTATGTTTTCATATCACTCACTTAAGAGAAAAATCTTAATAATAGAAAATAGACTGAAAAATATAAATTTATTGAGTACTCAATATATTATGAAAAATTTAGGAGAAACTCAATTGAAAGTTCCAAACTTTGTTCGTAAGACATAATTAAGTCTTAAAATTCACCATATTATTTTTTAAGTTCAAAATTAACTATATGTATGTCATATATTCAAAACAAAAATAACTTTATCATTTAAAAAAGTTAATTTAACATAAATTCGCAATCTGAAATATCCAATCGAATTAATCCACAATTTGATTAACCCAAATCTAATTAATTTGATAAATTAAATAGTTAGATATTAATTTTAATTTGATAACTTAAATAGTTAGATATTAATTTTAAAATATTAAATTCGAGTTAATGTGTCAGTCATGTTCCATATTTGATCCAACCCTACAACTACCAAAACCTACATGAAAGAGGATGATGAAAGAGAAAGATGAAAAGAAAAAGGGATAATTTTAGAAAAAAAAAAGGAAATTATTTTAATAATATTCTATTAATAAAATCTAGAAAATTATGAAAGTTAACTTCTTGTTAGTGGCACAAAACATCATGATTTGGCCTAGTAACTACGATTTTCCTTCTTCACGTACGATTTAACTTAAACACGAGAAAAAAAAAAAAAAAATAAAAAAAACTAAACATGTTATCTCTATCCGATAACGATGTAGATAACAACATTACAACAATCAAACATTTAAACCACTAAATTCAAAACTAAAATATACGATAAGATTATCAATATGTAACTATGAAGAAAACAACAGTTACATCACCTCAACATTACCAAAAGTACAAATATTATATATAAATATATAACTTCATTGATTATCAATAGACTAATTTTTCAAATTATTAAGTAAAACTTCTGATACAGAGAGAAGAAAAAGAACAACTTTAATATTCAACTTTAAGAAAATTACTTTGGTACTGGATGAAGTCCATTTTTCCACATGTGTGTACGTACCTGTCATGAAAGATGGTTGCAAGAATCGCAGCCACGAAAAGCAAAGTGACATTGTTTTATTCAGTGTCTGCAAGTTCACCACCTCTGAAACAAAAACTTGTAACGTTCAAGAGATTCACTATTCACTTTTTTTGTTCCTTTTCACAATTTTCTTCCTTGCACGTGCCACGTACACATGCAACAAATCAATTGCAACCAGAACTTTTTGTTTTTAATAACCCTATCATTTTTGACTGTATCTTCTTTGTTTTATTTGAAGTTATTTTGAAATGTATTATTTACTTTGCATGCAACAAAACACTACACAGCGTGAATACAAAATAAAATGTCTGCTAGTAATTATCAGAAAAATACAAAAACCAATGAGTGGTCAAATTCCAGATAAATATTCTTCATGAGGGTATCGTACGTGTCAATATCATAGACTTGCTTTGCTTATTTATGGATACCAATGCCTCAGCTTCTGAGATATATCATGGTGTCTGTTTTTTCATGTTCAAGATATTTTTTTTATGGAAGGTATTCTTTAATTTCATCTCTATGTATCTTTTGATTTTGCAACATTATTTTTAAGATTTAATTAGACGGATGGTACCATTGAATATATCAATTTGGTATTCACTTTTAAAAAAAATGTCAATTGAATCTCATTTTTTGAAAAAATATCTTAATTATGTTTTTTTCAGAAAAAAATTATTAACATTGTTAACTGTACCTGATCGGTACTGTTTCAGTATGGAACCAGACGATCTTAAGAACCCTCTGTGTCGATCCTTCTTTTGCTCCTCTCCGGACTCTTCCTGGGTATGCTCGCTGTGTGAACTTCGAGAGTGGGGTACTTGCAGGCACTCTGACGCTCAAGTCAAATAGTAATTTGATCACGTAGTAAAGTGAGAAAGTCATACCTCTTTGTAGTCACTAGACCCTAATTTATATTGTTCACTTGGCAACCCTATTATTATTATTTGCAGGTCGTTCGCATTCGAGGATCAACTCTTTCCTTTCTGACTAAGATTGCACATGTAAGTTCTTTCCTTATTGATTGAGATTGCTCATCTGTACATTGTCAAGGATCAAATCTTTCCTTATTGACTGAGATTGCTCGTCTGTACCTTGTCAAGGATAAGTTATTTCCATATTAACTGATATTGTTCGTCTATACTTTGTAAAGGATCAGTCCTTTCCTTATTGAATAAGATTATGTGTTGCTCGTCTGTGCATCATCATCCTTACCCAACTGGCCACTATTGGGTCGGGATAACCGGCCAGGCGGCGGGCCGAGATATACCCGACCTCTGCACCCTGCTGGCCCCTTTTTCCTTTGTCTGTTCGGCTTGCGCATGTGTCTCCTTCTCTCTCCTTGAGGCCGAGATGTGGTCGACCTTTCCACGTACAAACGGGTCGGGATATGGCCGGCCTATACATTAATTGTATTGATATTTAAAATGACTTATAAAATTAAGTATTGATATTTATGTTCGAATTTAGTAGTAAAAGTCATGAATAAAGTTAATGACGTTAATATTTTTTTTCCAAAATGGATCTAATTGAGACACTTTTTCAAAAGTTGTGACTCGATTGATATCTTTTTAAAAACGATTACTAAATTAATACATTTGAACAAAAGTGAATACCATCCGACTAATTAAAAATATTTTTAATTAAAAATATTTTTAAAGTTTGTTCATCCTTAATCTATAAGAATCGACTCAAATTAAATTATAGTATATATGAAGAAATTTTGGCCTTTAGAAACAGTTTAGTTTTCATATCCTGATGACTTGATGTAAAATGTAAGTATTTTTTATACGAGTAAGCATCGTTATATGCAAAGCTTTCTAACTTCTTACATGTAATAAATACTGAATATATAACAACAATAATCCATTTCCACTATAGTAAAAAGTTTATGATTGAACTCCTCCTTCAGTATCATATACCTTTGTCCTTCTATATTTAAGAGGAGGAACTTAATATTATTTAATTTCCATTTAAAAGAAAAGCAATTTAATCCATCTTTTACACAAATATATAATGAATGATCCATTTAAATTTTATGGATAGTTAATATCACATCTATTTTTTTTATTTTATAAAATGGACTAGAGTAATTATTGGTGTAAAATAAGACTTTTTTTATGTTGATTATTTTGACTTAATTACATTACTTACAAAATTAAAATAGAATATGTCGGTTTTTAGATATATTATTTCTTTTGTCATGTTGAAAATTTTCTACTAGCCAAACAATAATAAAATATTTCACCAACGTTATTAGGCTCACTTTTTCTGCTCTTAATGTTTAAGGGTCTGGCCTTAACTATTGGGCCCAAGGGCTAGCCTATAGGGTACCTCAAGACCCCTTACAACCACTTGTTCCTTTCATTATGTTCACTTTGCAAAAACAACTCTTCTTCTCACTCTCTTTTTTCTTCAACAGAGCTTTGCTAGGGGTTGGTCTCGTTCTTCGTCAAGCTAGATAAACTCCATTTTTTATTTCACATAAGTTGGTACTCAACCCATACCCTCTCTTTTCTAGCTTTATTTTCGTGATTCCAACTAGGGTTCATCTTGGTAACCTCATTTTCGATCTGGTATCAATATTTCCAACTCAGGAATCTGCTCCTGGAGCTGTAGTGCTTATCTGTTGGGTGCATGTGTCTTTTGCTAGCCTCTATCCAGGTAAGAGAAGCTAGGGTTTTTGCACTTTTGAAGTATATTGCTTGTTTAGCTTCTATTTCATGATTAAAATGCTTGGTTGACGTCTACGCTTACATGAGATGGAATTCGATATGGCCTTATACTTTTTTCTTGGATTGCATGCACGAATAATGGAGAAAACTGATATTCTTGCCCAAGCGAGGAGGTCTCGCCTAAGCGAGAGTATCAAAAACCCTTCCAGGCTTTCGCTTGAGTTGTCGCTGAGGCGATGAGCTCCAGTTTTGAGCGATAAGTCATCATGCTCAGGCGAGGAGGTCTCGCCTAAGCGAGAGAACGTGAAAACCTCATTGTTCCACTACTCAAGCTCTCGCCTAGGCGAAAAGGGCTTGCCTGAGCGAGTGCTTCCAGCCTGAGCGAAATCTGTGTAGGGACGTGCTCTAGTGTTGTTTTCTTCTATGTTTTTAGCTGTTGGTTACATGATTGATTGGATTACCCTATTTAAAGAATGAAGTGTGAGAATGTGCATGTATTATTTGATGTATGAACTGGAATTGATGAGCTAGGTATGAATAAGTGCATGAATCATGATTGGATGATTGGTTGAATATTGGCATGAGATTGTTATGCTTGATAAATCTATGGTTGGTTGGTGAGACATGCCTATGGTATGAGATTGACGTAATTTCATGAAACTCTTAGTGAGATTTCATAGTGGTGTTGGATGTAACATCCCTAAGGAATATTACTAATATTTAATAAATAAAATCAGAAATAAAAATAATTACCTCATTTAATATAAAACCATTTACCAAAAACACGGGAAATTTAAAACTTTAATATACATGTAATCAAAATGGGAGTCCATAATTTATAAAACTAAAAATAAGATCCTCATGGCCCTCAACGGGGTTACATATTTATCTCAAAACCAAAATAATAAATATATAAACAAAATCTCATACTATCCCTCGCTCCGAATCTATGCATCTCCTGGCCCACCTGTCAAATCATCTGCTCCCGGATAACGAGTTACCCGATCATCGCCACACACACACAGAAAGGGTGAGCTATGCACAATATATAAACAGACACATAAAATAAATATACCACCCATCCCAAAATAGCATAACTAAAATTTCATGATTTTCAAATTACCCAACCATGACCTCAATGTCCTTCATGAGTCATATACATGAACTAGGTCTTGGGACTTCACTGTGCTCCCACGAAACTAACTCATTCGTGGTCCAACCCTATGAGCCTATCCCGCTCATAGTCCTGCCCTACAAACTCATCGTCTGTAGTAAATCATCCAAGCCTTCTCGACTTGGACCTTGGCACGCACGCAATCACCATACTATGTACTCCTCGCCCAATAGTAGCTGACGGGAACATCACAGTTCCTTGCCCATCGTGCGTCCAACGCATGTAATCACCATACTAAGGACTCCTCGCCCAATAGTAGCCGACGGGAACTTAACCAGTTCCATGCCCATCATGCGTTCAACCACTCAAGCACATCCCAGACCCCTATTGGACTTAGTCCTTCAAGCCCAAACATCACAAACACAAACCTATACTTCCTATCCTTTAGGAAATAACAAGCAAACCATCTAAATAGTACACAAACACATGGCAAATTGCATAAACTCGCTTAAGCCACTCATGTTCGCCCAAGCGAGTGCATTCATCTCGTCCAAGCTAAATCACCTCGCCTGAGCGAGTGTGAAACAGTGGCCTCACCATGATACCTCGCTTATGTGAGGTCTGTTCGCCTAGGCGAGGTCATCTCTTGCCCAAACACCCAATTCAAACTCGCCTGAGCTACAATGCAAGCAATACATCAAACTTGATCACGACATCTCGCTTAGGCGAGACCGTCTCGCCTGAGCGAGACCCTGGTTCGCTTAAACCCACAAAACTCCTCGCCTGGATGAGGTTTCGCGCTCAAAACAATCCAGGTTTCCTCGCGACCTCGCTTAGGCGAGTGTCTCTCGCCTGAGTGAGAGACTAAGTCGCTCAACCCCATCCAAGGTCGCCTAGGCGAGTAACGCGCACCAGAACCAAAAATGAGACTCTGCAACTCTCGCTTAGGCGAGATGGAGTCGCTTGGGCGAGACTTACCAGTAGATATAGTAGCATACCTTATTCCATTATCCAGTATATCCAGCTTCTTTTCGTTTGGTTCCATACCTTTTCAAGAACTAAGAGGTAAGGTCCGAGAGGGTCCCTTTGCCTTAATCCCCTTTCTCCAGCAAAGTAGCCATTGAGTTCCCATTCAAAGAGATAGAGAACTTAGGAGTTGTAAT
>Ga0214543_1004476_pt1 | contig 26438 bp, 13 predicted proteins | sample CNSS2metaG_FD_160094 | JGI IMG/M metagenome (GOLD analysis project Ga0214543, IMG submission 160094) | Root nodule microbial communities from cowpea collected in UCLA plant growth center, Los Angeles, California, USA - CNSS2 | ecosystem: Host-associated > Plants > Roots > Nodule | place: USA... | reverse complement strand
GACAATGCTGCAACCACAGAGCATACTAAGAAAAATGGCTCTTGATACCAATTGTTAGGAACAAGGCAATAAAGGAAAGAATAAAGGAGAGAAAAATAGACACAGAGAATTTAACGTGGTTCGGCTATAATGTGTATGCCTACGTCCACGACTACACTAGGAAGTATTTGTATTTTTTGGTGTATCTTAAAGCTTTACACAGAGTCTCTTATATAGTAAAATAGAGAACCACATCTCACTATTCTTCCAAGATGACAACATAATCATGAATAACTTTATGTAAGATATCAACACAAAACGATATGGCCTTTGAAAGCTTTGTCAATCATTGTCATCTCGTTAGCCACTTTAAACCCTCTTATGGAGTTGCAAGTTGTATGTCCATACCACAATATAATTATTTATATTAAAAACATGTGACTAAAAATTTAATTTTGATTTAATTATTGATAAATAAATTTAAAATAACAAATATATGTGATTTTTTTTATAAATATAATTATTTTAAATTATGAAATTATTTTTATTATATTAGTCATAATAATAAAATATATAAGCTTTTAGTGTATATTAACTTGAGCCCTCCTGATCAAGATACGCTAGCTACTGATAACAAGACTTTAATATTTTTTATGTTGTACAAAATAAAGTGAAAATAAATGAGTTTAATTAAATCGTGTTGGAACGTTTTGACTTGGTGACTAGGAAATATTATCCTCTTCTTATCTAGATAGTGTCACATTTAAAAATTGTATTTTCCCATATGGAGGATCGAATCTCAGTCTCCGATCTCGACTTTTGGACTGTGATGATGAAATTTAAATATTTTTTGAGTTTGGGTAATTTCGAAAAAAATAATTGTTTAAGATTCTTATATTGAATTATTAGATTAGGGTTTCATGTAAAATTTTCCAATTGAAATATACAGATATAATATAATATTTAAAAGTTTAGATCTTAAATAAGATAATGAATTCTAAAATGAAAATAAATGTTTTTTCATCTTAAAATATATAAAAGATTAATAAGTGTACGAGTCTTATTTGAATTTACACTAAAGTAAAAGCTATAAAGATATTTTACTTAAAACTAATATAAAGATAATTTTAGATCTGTAAAATTCAAATTGGTTTTCTTACGAAACATGGATCTGGATTTAATTCCAATCCATATTTTTTTTATTTAGATTCAATTTCAATTATTTAAACTTGATAAAAAAAATTAAAATAGTGCTTTAGGATATAATCATAACAATTATAAATTGAAGATAAATATTTATACACAACAGTATAATCTAAATCACGTATCTAATGTACCTGATCACACATATAATTCATATAAAACTCAATTCAGCTTAAGCTAAAAATATATCGAAAAATTATCATCTAAAAAATTAAGTATCTCTTAAAATATGAAAAAAGTAAATATTATATTAAAAATATAAAATGGACAAGCTTATAATTATAAAAATTAATTCTCTGATTAAAAAATATATAAATCACATAAAAAAAAGAAAAATTACTCTCCCATTAAAAAAAAGAAGAAATAGTCACATGGTAACTTCACTTCAATTAAAGTTGTCATATGAGGACTTCTATTTAAAAAATAAATAAAAACAACACTGTCTTGATAAAAACAATGTTGATTCTATGATCATATCTCTTATCACGACTTGTTAATAAAAAAGATAAAAAAGTTTAAGAACTTATTGTTCATAAGGAACTCGTGCACACCTAAAAGACTTATTCATCAGTATTCGTGATATCTTTTTTAAGAATAGCCACGTGAACGGTGCAAAAACCTAAACATTGAGATTTGTAGACTTTAACATAACTGAGTCCATTCTGATATTTTAAGAAAAAAAAAATCAAAGTTGTTCGTAGTTTGTGCACTGACTTTTTCTATATAAAATATATATATATATATATATATATATATATATATATATATATATATAATTTACATATTATAAAAGTAACTATAAATCTAACCAAACATACACAAAATTTTATAACTGCTAGACAATAATGTAATAATGTTTCTAAAAATACTCTCTAGCATCGATCTCCTTAACGAGAGTACTATAATACGTTAAAGATCACTCCTGATAAATAATGTCCTACCATTATGAGACACTAACTGACAATTATAACATTTGCAATGTATATTATATTGGAACCTAAATTATAGGTACAGTAAGTAAAATTTGTTAAGTAAAGTTTAAAAGGAAACCGGATCTTAAACGAGAGAAGAAGATATTAAAATTATAATATTCTAAGCTTCTACTATTTTATTTTGGATGAATGATTTGAGGGTGAGGAAAAAGAAAAAGATAAAAAGGATTAGAGGATAAAGTTTGTGTGATTTCATTTTTAAGGGATCTGGAAGTGATTTTTAAATGGATTAGAGAAAGAAATTTGTGAGAGTTTGTGACTGAATTGACATTAAAAAAAACTTTTAATAAATAATAAAATTAGATTATTAAAATGTCCTTATTGTTAAAAGTAAGTAATATAAAATAATATATAAATAACTTAGAATTAATTTTTAAAATTTTATTGAATGATTGAAATTATAAAAAAAATTATTTATAAAAAAATAAACAACACAATATAATTGGTATGAAAAATAAATTTAACATTTACCTATTGAATGTTTATGTAGAAAATAATTTATTGATGTTTTCTATTTTATTTTCTTTTTAATTGTAATTTTATAAGTAACACAAGTTAAAAATTAAATTGTTTAAAAACCACATTGAAACCATAATAACCACGTTGAAACATAATGGATCTTAGGTGGTGGAGGAATTGTTCCTTAAAGACCAAGAAATCGTTCCACACAAAGGTGAAATCATTCAAAGAAATGGCGGAATCATTCCAAAACAACAAGCATTCTGTTGGAATGATTCCATCCACGTTGCAGTTGTTCGTCTTCCTGCAACACATAATCTTCCTGGTTCATCTTCTTCCACCATGTTGTTGGAATGGTTCCAACCACAACAAATGTTTTTCCTAGTTTGTCTTCCTCCACCGTTGTTGGAATCTTCCATGGCCACTTCACCATTGTTTTTTTATTTCCACAAAACCACACAATGAAAGACATACAACTAAAAACTCACTTGAAAACGGGTTCGAGATTGTGTGAACACGTGAAATTATTACGAGGGTAGTGCACAAAAAACTAAATATGAAGAGGACAATTTAGTAATTATGCCTCATTCACCTTCTAATCTTACCAACACTAGTGGGATGTCATTTACTACCAATCCTACTAATCCTCGCTCCATGTCCCTTTCCTCACCCCTCACTCCAAAAACAACCACGTATTCACTTTCTAATCGTCTCTTTCCATTTCTCATCAGTAAATTCACCAAAAATAACACAGTTTAAAACAATCTCACTTTTAACCAGATAAAGTAAAAGAGTGGTATTTCCACTCGAACTTCGGTTGAAATTACAAAATAAAAAATTAAGTAGAATTAAATTTGTGTTTAATTCTAACATTTTCTTTTCATTCAAAAGTCACGAAATGTCAATACGAATTTGTTATAAGAAGTCTGAAATCGTGTTATTTATGCATAGTTTCCCATGACAAAATTATGTCATGCAAATATGACTTGTCATTACAAAAAAATCTCTAAATTTGGTATAATTTTAATAATTAAAAATAATTAGTCATTATAATAATCAATTCAAAAATTATTTTAATTATCGAGAATCTTTAATTTATAAATTAGAATTTAAATTGATCACTATGACTAATTATTTTTTATTTTTGAAATTAATCATTATTTAAAAATTTTCTTGTAGTATATTCATATACATAAAATTTATAAAATTTGTTATTTCAATAACTATTATTTAAAATTACATTAATTATTAAAAATTCCGAAAATGTAGTTACAAAAGTATAAACAACTACTATTTTAATCATTTTGTTATCTTTTATTACTAATTTGTTTGACTTCATAGTAAGCATAAGAAGAGTCTAGATCTAGTGCAGGGATATAATTTGTGGAAAATCGAAATTAGAAGTAATAGTAGATCTAGTAACAGATACTAGGTTTTGTGAGCAATCGGAACAGGGAAAATGAGAATGGGTGGGAGCGTTGAACTTTCATCAGATTAATTGAAAAATCATCGGCACCTTTATGTGTTGAACTGACTAGGAATTATTGTAATTCCTCTTAAAAATTCCCTGTTAAAATATAATTTTTGTAGTGTTTAGTGTAGAGATGTAATTTTTTGAAAATCGAAATTAGAAGTAATAGTAGATTTTTTTTTCTTTTTTATAATAAGACTCTTTATATTATTTCATACTAAAACCTACATTCCACTTCGTTTCGTGGCACGCGGAGCTTGTAACTTTTGAGACTTGAATTTAGTTATAAGCAACCTTCAATTCCCTCGTTTGCCTTTGGGTGAATAAATATGGAGTTAGATAATCTTATTTATCCATTTTGGAAATATTTTCGAAAAATACCCACGTGGATGGTGCAAAACCCTAAACTTTGAAAACACGTGAACGGTAACAGACATCAGTCTACACCGGGACACAACTTTTTAATAGCTGTAGAGGGTTCTTCTGCATGTCATAAACTCTATATATAGTGGCTCATTCAGAGGCCAAAGATGTGAACAATTTGTATTCTTTGAGGAGAAGAATGGCTTACACACAAGCTTTCTTGCAGCTCCGTGCCCTAACCACCCCGGTCAGAGCTTGGCCACACCGGGAAGTGAAGAGCACCACACGAAACCACATTGTTTGCAAGGCGGAGAAGGAGGACGTGGAAGAGGGTGACGCCTCCACCCTCAGCCTTCTCTCTCGCAGATTGGCCCTCGGCACTGCCCTCATCGGTGGTGCTGCTGTTGCTGGCACTAAGGCCTCACCTGCAGATGCTGCTATTGCAAAACGCTCTCTGGAGAAACCTAGTATTTTACTCTTCATCACTTCTTTTATCACTCAACATCTGCATGTTTCTTTTTAACGTCTTAGTTCTAATTTCATACCTCGGATATCAAAAATGAATGTCAATCTTACTGTCTATATGTCGTATGTTGTTGGAAGTCTACTAGAAATAATTTCAGTATTTTCGAAATGTTTATTATCTATAGCATAAGATATTATTTTACTGTATCAGTACTGCATTAAGCAGAATCAGAGTGTGGTAATAACTGAACATGGCATGTAATGAGTTTATTGTGTTGGGTACTGTAGCAGTTAGCGTATTACCAGCAGTAAGTACTGAGGAATATCCTGCATCGGTTGTGGAAGCTCTTTCTCTCAATCGAAGCAGTTTTCCCGAGGGCTTTGTTTTCGGGACAGCGTCCGCGGCTTACCAGGTATATGCACTCCATAAAACATACGTATGCTTTTGTTACATTTTATTCTATTTGTCGCATAAATAAATTTTTTTATTTTGTGTAACTAAAATTTATGATACGTAAATGTTTCTCTATATATAAATTAAACATCACATCACTTTATTCTGATGAGAAGTTAAGCTTTGAGATTTCAACCTAAACTCACGTGATTTTGTTATGTTCATAATATGTACCTACAGTACGAAGGAGCGGCATCTGAAGGTGGAAGAAAAGCAAGTGTATGGGATGCATTCACCCATAGATATCCAGGTTTTTCTCTCTTTCTGTCTCTAACATTATATCAAGGAGAGGGGAAAATAATTTCTTTCATTTTACTTTATTTCTGTTTTAATAGTTAGTTGTGAATATCTAATTACTTAAGTGAAAATAAATAAATAAAACGCGAAGGAAAAAGAATAATTAAAAGTAGTATAATTGCACGATGAGAGAAAAGTTATAAGAAATAACAAAACTATTTGAACTAAAACAATTATACAATATAAATTTATAAAAAAAAAAATTGTTTCTAAGATTTTTAGAGTTTATATTATATATTCTTACTACAAATTTGTAATAACTTGCAGAGCGGATAGATGACAGAAGCAATGGAGATGTAGCAGTTGACGAATATCATCGTTACTTGGTAAAGTCCAATTTCTTAATGATCATAACGTAGAGTAGTCAGTTATCTTGTCCTTCAAAACGATTCATTAAATTTTTATGTTGTTTTTCATTTATATAACAGGAAGATGTTCAGATAATGAAGGATATGAATCTGGATGCATACAGATTCTCCGTCTCGTGGTCTAGAATAATACCAAGTGAGATCAAAGTTGATGAACTATTATTGTGTTTGTTATCATTGTTATGGGATCTTTCATTGTTAATGATTTCAATCTTCTTTTTTCTTAAATTATTGATATATAGATGGAAAAGTGGGCGAAAACGAGGAGGGTGTAAACCAAGAAGGAATCGATTATTACAATGACCTCATCGATAATCTAATAGCCAACGGTGAATATCCACGATTTCCTCTCCTGGTTTTTCTTCATTAAAATTTACATTTGAAAGGAGTTTCTTAAGTAAATGACAATAATCATGTTTTACATATTAACCTCGCAGGTCTAGAACCCTATATCACACTGTTTCACTGGGATACTCCCCAAGCCTTACAAGAAGAGTATGGAGGTTTCTTATCTCATCAGATTGTGTAAGTTATTCAAAACTTATCCTTCATTCAACAAGAGTTACTTACTATTTATTAAGTTACTAATTTTAAAATCTATATTTTGTTGTATTCTTGATTTCAGAGATGATTTTAAAGACTTCGCAAAAGTTTGTTTCAAATACTTCGGAGACAGGGTGAAACATTGGATCACTCTGAATGAACCATGGTCTTATAGTAATGGTGGTTATGCAATTGGGGCCTTTGCACCAGGTCGATGTTCTGAATGGCAAGATCCAACTTGTCTCGGTGGTGATTCAGGAACAGAACCATATATAGTTACACATAATCTCCTACTTTCTCATGCAGCTGCTGTAGATGTGTACAGGAATGAGTTCAAGGTTGTTTTTTTATCAGAACTTTTAAATCTTCAAATTTTATTAGATTTCCACATCGCTACGAGTGTTCAAGTACTTTGGTACAACTCTGTCACTAAATTAACGTTTGAAACACTTTATCCAGGAAAGTCAAAATGGAATGATGGGCATAACAATTATTGCTAATTGGTACGAGCCATATACTGATGCCGCAGAAGATGTAGCCGCTGCGAAACGAGCACTTGACTTCATGTTTGGATGGTAAGTGCTTAACTCTACATAAGTTAGAAACAAACAAAAATAATCTGAATTTGATATTTTGATTTGTGACAATGATTATAGGTACATGGAACCATTGACATCAGGAAAATACCCAGACACTATGCGTAAATTAGTTGGTAAACGATTACCAGAGTTCAGTGCAGAAGAATCAACACTTCTTGCTGGTTCATTTGATTTTCTTGGATTAAACTATTACACCACTAACTATGCTGCGAATCGACCCAAAGTTGAACCTAGTACTACATCCAAAGACGAACCTAGTTATACTACTGATGCAAATGTCACTTATCTAAGTGAGAAATTCTCTATCTTTCAATTATGTAAATTATATATCTTGAATTTCTTAATATCTCATCTTGCTTTTGTTTTCGTTGCTCAGCTGAACGCAATGGTATTCCGGTCGGTACTCCGGTATGTATATGAACATGTCAAATTTTAATATTATTATTATTATTGTTATTTTTATAATTTTATTTCATGTAACTTCATATTTATTTTGCAGACCGCTTCTGATTGGTTATATGTATGTCCCAAAGGATTTAAAGACTTGTTGCTTTATACCAAAGCAACGTACAATAATCCTTTGATTTATATAACTGAAAATGGTAATTATACAAAAAAAAAAGAATTATTATCTTTGAAATATAGTGTAAAGAATTCTCTTTTAACATAGTGACGTTTATTGATTTTAAATCACAGGTAGAGGTAACGATGTGAATGATGAAGCACAGACACTTGAGGAAGCTCTTCTTGACATTTATCGAATCGATTATTATTATCGCCATCTTTATTATCTGCTTTCAGCAATCGGGTAATGGTTTTTCTTTTTGTTTTTCCTTATTTGAATCATTATTTTAAAATCTAATTTGAATTTCTTATGTTAATTTTGTAAGGGAGGGCGTGAATGTACAAGGATATTTTGCATGGTCGCTGTTAGATAATTTTGAGTGGAAGAATGGTTATTCAGTGGGATTTGGACTGAACTATGTTGACAGAAACGATGGTTTGAAGAGATACGCCAAACTCTCTGCACAATGGTTTACGAATTTTCTTAAAAAACCATCACTTCCCAAATGATGAGAGCATCTAAAGCAAACTTCTGTTCAAGACTTTGGAAAGACTCTCTAGTGTGATGTTGCCAGTTTAATGCATTTCAATAAAGTGTGTGCTTGTTAAACTTTTTATCAATGCAGCTTTTAATAAATTTAGTTATAAATTATTTCCTCATTGTTCTTTATCAGAGAAAACATATTTATTTAATTATTCTTATTCGATTTCTGTTAGAAATTCAATTATAAGTTTAAATTTTATATTAAATAAAAATGAAAAAGTTAAGTATTATATAAAAATTAAAATTTTTAAATTATGATTTTTATTAGAAGCCGTGTCAATTACCGAATTTTGACACCTATTCTTTTTTAATTTACAGTTACCCTGACCACAAAAAAAATAGTTTTTCACTTCAGTAATATATGTTTCTGTTGTCTTCAAAACTAAAATCTAATACAATTAAAAAAATATTTTAATAAAAAAATTAAAGAAACAGACCTAGATTTTTAATCACAACTGAAGTCTATTTCCTTTCAATTTCAAAAACCTAAAAGAGCATATTCGATTATATGTTTCGATTCTAAGAACAAATCTAGAAATTAAAAAAATGGGGTCGAAAGAAAATAAAATTTAATATAAAATATATAAATTTATATAAAAATTTAAATAAATCTCTTTAATATATTTAACACAAGTTTTCCTTACATACTCTCTTGAGTTTTATTAAGTTCTGGTGCATTAGGATAAAATTGTTGAATTTTTGCAAAAAAATAAAATTCAAAGGATTTTGAATCAATTATATTATTATCGTTTGTGAATCATTTATAATACTTCACAAGATCGAGGTTCTTATTAATCTAATAATTACGATGCACTGAATAATCAAATATTATTAAAGAAGTATTGAGCACACATTAACATGAACGGTGTAACTAAAGCGTGTTCTAAAGTATATATTCAAAAGTATGAGATGGAATTATAATTTTCACTGCTCAGAACAAGAAGAAATACGTACTATTACTTCCTTCTTTGTTTTTCAATATGGGTTGGGACAACAATATTACTACTATTAATATTTTTATTCTTGCTGATAAAAAAATATACTATTATCATAAATACACATAACAGTTTTTCAAAGAAAATATTGGAGTATAAAAATTAATTAGATATTTAAAAAGCAACTATGATGTAACTATCTCCTTTAGATATAATGTTTATTTTCTTAACTTTTATTAAAATTATTTCTTATAACATATATACCACATCAATTAAAATATATTATTATAAAAAAACCAAAAATATATAAAGTGAATTATAAGAACAATTTATTAATAATATAATAAATATAGCTCAAATATTTTTTAATTTAATAAATTAACGTAAACAAACACACACAAAAAGATAATTGGTGTATACACACGTGTTTTAACCTAATTTATATAAAAAAAAAATGGAAGAGAAAAATCCTAAAAAACTCTCGTTAATGCAAATTATGCTCGCACAAATTACTACCTTTTTTTGTATATAGATTTGAACAATAAGATTAAGACTGATCGAAGTTTCCTATATTAAATAATAAAAACACGCTATAAGCCAATTTAAATTAAATAATAAAAACACACAAGAAGCCAATTTAAATAAATATTATAGAAGAATATCATCAATATTAGTTAAACCTACTCTAATTTAAATAGATATTTAAAATAAATAAAATTAATATTAACTAAGTCGACTTTAACTAAAAAAGTTAAAAATAAATTAAACTAACTTCAATTCAGTTAACACTAAATTAAAATAAATGACAGAAACGTCCATTTAACCTATTTTAACTTAATTAAATATAAATATTAAAATTATAGTATATTACTATGAGTATATATGCTAACTTTAATATAATTAATTTTTCATTTTAATTTAAAATTAAATTTGACTTAATCTAATCTAAATTGATTCTATCTACGTCAATCATACCACTAATACTATTAATTGACAGCTAATTAACAATGTTTTTGTAGTGTATAAATGTTATGCTTTAATATTACTAGTCAATTTACATTTAAGGAACTGACCCAAATATTCAATGCGTTTTCATGTCTATGTACATTGCACATTGTAATTTACAAGAATATGTATTCACCATAAGACACATTGCTCGCAATTTATATATTTACCATAATTAATTTAATTATATTTTTCATACAAAACTCAATTCAGCTTAAGCTTAAAAAATATTTAAAAATTATCATCTCAAAAAACATAAGGACTTCTTCAAATATAAACAGCTAAATATCATTTTAAAAATATAAAATGGACAACCTTATAATTCTAAAATTTAATTGTCTGATTAAAAAAATAATAAATTATATAAACAAAAAAAAATTACACTCCCATTAAAAAAAAACGAAATAGTCACATGGTGACTTCACTTAAAGTTGTCATATGTGAAGACTTCCATTTAAAAAAATTAAAAACAAAACTGTCTTGATTAAAACTATTTCTGCTCTATGATTATGTCCCTTATGACGACTTCTTAATTAAAAAAAATATTAACAACTTATGCTCATAATGAAATCGTGCACCTAAAGGACTTATTTATCCGTATTCGTAATATTTTAGAAAAAATACCCACGTGAACGGTGCAAAAACCCAAACATTTAGATCTGTGTAGACTTTAACATAACTGTCCATGAAATTTAATAAAATAAAAACTTTAACATAGTTCATGAAATTAAATATATATATATATATATGAACAAATTAGAAAAATAGTTATAAATTTATTGTTAAAAATTTCATGGACAATTATGTTAATATTTTTTTATAATACATTTAGAAAAGAATCTCATTTTTTTATATCAGTAAGAATGTCAATTTGTTTATCACTTTTCAAATTTAAAATTTTTCTTAAGTTATCTAATTATGAAAATAAATTAAATTCATCAATATCCAACAAATTATCATGTTTTAAAGATCATTCAAGGTTAAAACATTTTTCTTTTAAAAGTGTACAATGTAATGATTTTAATTTTGTAATACTAAATTAAAAAAAAAACAAAATATCTTCATATATTTTAAATTATTCAAATCTATTTTGAAGTGTGGTAATTATTTTATCTACGATATACAAAAATTAGTTAATTCTAAATGATATTTTAAGAGATTTTACAATTTCATTCTCAACATTTTCATGCAATTGTTTATTGTTACTTTTCACGAAACATAGGATCTATATTCATTGCAAAGCATTTTACTTGGCATAAATCAATAAATTTTCATTTTCAAATCCACTTTTTGTACTTTTCAACGAATGAAACAAGGAATGTGGATATAACTAATCAGAAAGAAAAAAAATATATACTAACCAGAGATCAGGATAAAAAGATTAATACACAAACGAATTTCAAAGAATGTAATTTTCCAAAACACTAAAAAAACTCTAGGATAGAAGAAATAAAAAAACAAAGATAGACAAAATAAATCATAAAGATATAAAAGAAGAAAATAGAATCAAAATTTACTATAATAAAATAAAGATAACTGAATATTATCTTTATAATTTACTAAAAAAAATAACTCATTAATTATTATGTTTAATACATATAAAAATTAACACACAGTAATAATAATTTAATTAAATTTTATTTCTATACATAAATTTATAATCAATTTAAGAGGAGTATATTAATATTAAAAAAATTGATTTTTTTTCCTTAAACATAATTTTATAATTAATTTAATAAAAAAATATTGATACTAAAACTTTTTTAGGTTTTTTTAGGCATAAAACAAGTATTTTATCTGTTTTACCGTTGAATCATCCTTGTTATGGAAATAGTGAAATGATTTTTTTTAAATAAAAATCTATATTGCGTAAAAGAGGGGATACAACTTTAGTCCTTTGCATATACTTATAAAGAAAATTGTCTATATTTTGGTTGGCATATGTTATGTGAGGTACAATCTAGTTTTATAGCTCTTTATAATGATTATAGTATTTCATACTACCACCTATATTCCACTTCCTTTCATGGCACACAGATCTTGTAAACTTCTGAGACTTGTATTTGGTTATAAACCGACCTTCAATTCCCTTACTAGTCATTGGGTAAAAAATATGGAGGTAGATACACATATTTATCCATTTTTGAAATATTTTTGAGAAATACCCACATGGACGGTGCAAAAACTTCAACTTTGAGAACACGTGAACTGTGCAAACCTAAACACTGGAACACTAGTTTTAATAGCTGTAATGGATTCTTGTACATGTGATTAGACTCTATATATAGTGGCTCATTGAGAGGCCAAAGAATGTGAGCAATTTGTATTCTTTCAGGAGAATGGCTTATACACAAGGTTTCTTGCAGCTCCGTGCCCTAACCACTCCTGTTAAAGTTTCGCCAAAATGGGAACTTAGGACCACAAAACCAAACCGCATTGTTTGCAAGGCACAGAACGAGGATGTCGAAGACAGTGATGCCACCAACCTTAGCCTTCTCTCTCGGAGGTTGGCCCTCGGCACTGCACTCATCGGTGGTGCTGCTGCTGCCGGCACTAGGGCCTCACCTGCTCGTGCTGCTGATGCACAACTCACTCTCCAGAAACCTCGTATTTCACTTCTTTAACCAATCAACTATTTGCATGTTCCTTTTCACGTGTCACTTTTAAATTCATATCTCGGATATCGAAACTCAAACTTAATCTTACTGTCTATTTGGTTTGTCCTTTGTAGCTTCTAATTCTTAGTATGTGACAAAAAAAGGAAGCTGTTGAAGTACTTTCCGTTTGAACGCAGATCATATATCAAACATGAATTAAACGATTTCCACGTTTTTAAAATGTTTATTATATAAACACAAATATAATGTTTTAAACCCTTTTTTGCACTGTATCACTAGTCCCACAAGGACTGAACATGGGTTGTAACGAGTTTATTGTGTTGGGTACTGTAGCAGTTACTACATTACCTGCAATAAGTTATGAGGAATATCCTGCATCGGTTGTGGAAGCTCTTTCTCTCAATCGAACCAGTTTTCCCGAGGGCTTCGTTTTCGGGACAGCATCAGCGGCTTATCAGGTATATGCACTCAATCAAACATACAAATGCTTTTGTTGCAGTTTATTCTATTTCTCACACATAGCAAATGTTTATTTTATGTAACTCAAATTTATGATACGTAAATGTTTCTAAATATATAAATTAAACATCACATCACTTTGCTTTTTCTTATGAGGAATTTAACCTTTGAGATTTCAACCTAAACTCACGTGGTTTTGTATTGTTCGTAATATGTACCTACAGTACGAAGGAGCGGCCTTTGAAGGTGGAAGAGGACCAAGTTTATGGGATAACTTCACCCATAGATATCCAGGTTTTTTTTCTCTTATATCAAGGAGAAGGGAACATACTTTCTTTGATTTTATTTTTGTTTCTATTTTAATTGTTTGTTGTCAATATATCTATTTCAAAAACGCGAAAAAACGAGGAAAATTAAAAAGTATAATTAGATATCGAGTGAGAGAAATTAAATGAAATAACAAAATTCTATTTGAATAAACAATGATAAATTATTTCTTATGATTTAAAAGAAATGTTTCTAAGATTTTTAGATGTTATATTATATATTTAAAACTTAAGAAAAACAGTAGATGATAGTCTTAATATAAATTTGTAATAACTTGCAGAGAAGATAGAGGACAGAAGCAATGGAGATGTAGCAGTTGACGAATATCATCGTTACTTGGTAAAGTCTAAATTCTTAATGATCATAACGTAGAGTAGTCAGTTATCTTGTCCTTCAAAACGATTCATTAAATTTTTATGTTGTTTTGTATTTATATAACAGGAAGATGTTCAGATAATGAAGGATATGAATCTGGATGCATACAGATTCTCCATCTCGTGGTCTAGAATAATACCAAGTGAGATCCAAGTTGATGAACTATTATTCTGGTTGTTATTATTGTTGTTGGATCTTTCATTGTTAATGATTTCAATCTTTTTTTTTTTCTTAATTATTGATATATAGATGGAAAAGTGGGCGAAAACGAGGAGGGTGTAAACAAAGAAGGAATCGATTATTACAATGACCTCATCGATAATCTAATAGCAAACGGTGAATATCCACGTTTTCCTCTCCTGCTTTTTCTTCATTAAAATTTACATTTTAAAATACTTTTTAAGTAAATGACAAGAATCATGTTTTACATAATTAACGTCGCAGGTCTAGAACCGTATGTCACAATCTTTCACTGGGATACTCCCCAAGCTTTACAAGAAGAGTATGGAGGTTTCTTATCTCATCAGATTGTGTAAGCTTTTCAAAATTTAGCTTTTATTCAACAAGAGTTATATATTTAATAATGTTAACTTAGGTATTCAAAAACCGATTTTGTCGTGTTCTTGATTTCAGAGATGATTTTCAAGATTTCGCAAAAGTTTGTTTCAAATACTTTGGAGACAGAGTGAAACATTGGATTACTCTAAATGAGCCTCGGTCTTACAGTAATGGTGGTTATGCAGCGGGGGTATTTGCACCAGGTCGATGTTCTGATCCAACTTGTCTTGGTGGTGATTCAGGAACAGAACCATATATAGTTACACATAATCTCCTACTTTCTCATGCAGCTGCTGTAGATGTGTACAAGAATCAGTTCCAGGTTCTTTCAGTCTTTATGAGAACTTCAAATCTTCATATTTGACTAGGTTTTTGTATTGCTACGAGTGTTCAAGTACTCTGGTATTTCTCTTTCACTAAATTAATGTTTGGAACACTTTATCCAGGAAAGTCAAAAGGGAGTGATAGGCATAACATTAATCACTCATTGGTTCGAGCCATATTCAGATGCCGCAGAAGATGTAGACGCTGCGAAACGAGCACTTGACTTCATGTTTGGATGGTAAGTGCTTAACTCTGCATCAGAATATCATCACTCTCTAAAGAAATGATTATATATATATATATATATATATATATATATATATATTGAAGAGAATGTAATAATGATTATAGGTACATGGAACCATTGGCATCGGGAAGATACCCAGATAACATGCGTAACTTAGTTGGTAAACGATTGCCAGAGTTCAGTGCAGAAGAAGCAAAACTTGTTGCAGGCTCATATGATTTCATTGGATTAAACTATTACACCACTAAGTATGCTGCTAATCAACCCAAAGTGGAACCTTCACCTACGTCCAAACCTCAACTTAGTTATCTTACAGATGCCAATGTCAAATATTCATGTGAGAAAAGAAAACCTCTATCTATTCATTATTTAAGTTATATATATATGTTGAATATTTTAATATAACATTTTGCTTTTGTTTTCATTGGTCAGCTGAACGTAATGGTGTTCCAATAGGCACACAGGTATGTATGTCATCATGTCAAATTTTAAGTTCATACTATTATTATTATTATTATTATTTTATTTTATTTTATATAACTTCATATTTATATACCTGCAGACTGGTTCTAGTTGGTTATATGTATGTCCCAAAGGAATTAAAGACTTGTTGCAGTATACCAAAGAAACGTACAAGAATCCTTTGATTTATATAACTGAAAATGGTAATTAATTATATAAAAAATAATTTTTATTGTCTTTGAAATATATATATAGTGTAAAGAATTTTACATTAACATGGTGATATGTATATTGTTTTTGATTTATAGGTAGGGCTAATGATGTGAATGATGAGACACAGACACTTGAAGAAGCTCTTCTTGATATTTATAGAATTGATTATCATTATCGTCATCTCTATTACCTACTTTCGGCAATTGGGTAATGATTTATTTATTTTTTACATATTTTAATTGTTGGTTTTAAGTGTAATTTTGAATTTGTTTTGTTGGGTTTTTATAAGGGATGGCGTGAACGTAAAAGGATATTTTGCATGGTCACTCTTTGACAATTTTGAATGGAAGAGTGGTTATTTAGAAGGATTTGGACTAAACTATGTGGACAGAAACGATGGTCTGAAGCGCTATGCCAAACTCTCAGCACAATGGTTTAAGAATTTTCTTCAAAAACCACCAAATCGCAAAGGGTAAACATTTGTAGCACACATTTGATCAACACTTTGAAAAGACTCTAATGTCGTGTTGTTTGTTTAGTACATTCATTTCAAAAAAGTGTGAGTTGTTAAATTTTTTATTAATGAAATGTACCTTTTAATTTCAATAAAGTGTGAGTGTTAAACTTTGTATTAATGAAATGTAGCTTTTGATAAACTTTTACTGCCTTTGTTATTTATTACAAGAAAACATATCCATTTAATTATGTTTATCTTTTAAAGTGAGTTGCAATTAATAAATTTGGAAAATACAAATATCGTTTGTGAAGGAATTTGCTTAAGTTTAGTCAATGTAAATTCTTACTAATTTGGATTAAAACATAAAAGTATTGGTTCATACTCATTTAGCCTGTTATGATAATTCTAAATTCAAAAGCTTACAAAATTATAATTAAACTTCTATTACTTGATAAAAGCAAAGATTTATTGGGACTGAATTATATGAACTCAACTCAATTCAATTTTTCTATATTATTTTGCAAACCAGTTCCATTATTATTGAGCCAAAAAATTATAAAAGTAAAGTTGATTTAAAAATTAAAATTTGTACTTATACAGTTTTAGTTTTTATACAATATGTTTTTTTAATAATAATTTAAATTTTAGGTAAGGTTACACGTTTAAACAATGTATGGTGATAATATAAACATAATCTATCTCATCCCATGTGCTTGGATGACACGATGTTCAATATCGTTGGTTTCGGATGAGATTTACTCCTATTTTATACATTTTATTAAGGTTTAATTAGGCAAATGATATCTATCTATTTTTGTTTAAATGTTTCAGTTTGGTATTCACTTTTAAAATGTGTCAATTTAGTCTTAACTTTTGAAAAAGTGTCTTAATCAAGTCTTTTTCAGATAAAAATTACTAAAACCGTTAACTTAAATCATGAATTTTACCACTAAATCTTAATATAATTATCAATACTTAATTTTGAAAATCCTTTTAAATATCAATACCGTTAACGGTATTAATAACTTCTTGCTGAAAAAGATCTAATTGAGACATTTTTACAAAAGTTTGAACAATTGACACATTTTTAAAAATAGATACTAAACTGACACATTTAGATAAAAGTGGGTATCATCTGACTAATTAAACCTTATATTAATTTTAAAATATCCTTAAACATTCTTATTAAAATTTATTGGTTTTAACAGACGCAGTATTTGAATAGAAAGGATAAACAGTTTGAGGATAAAATAAACTAATATTTATTAAAAATTGAGAAGATAAATTAATTTTAAAAATAGAGGACTATGAAAATAAAGAGGCATTAATTATGACTAATATCGATTGATATATCACTTTTCTCTCTTAATGTATTGGTAGAATTAATAAATAGGTATAAAATAATGTGAGAATAATGATAAAAACAAGTAATGCTTAATTCAGTTTTTGTTTTTGGAAAGAAAGGACCATTCGCTACAGTGCTGCTGACTCGCGAAAATGACCCTTTCCTTATCTAGACAAAGTGTCACACCTAAAAAATGTTCTTTCTCTGTTCAAAATAACATAAAAAATTGTTTTTTCTCCTGTTGTGAAGGACATAAAACATGTTTTCCTCACATCTCCCGTCTTCCCTATCTTATTTTTTAACTAAAATAGTGAAATTATATTCAAAAATTTTGAAGTTTGGTAATTTTGAAAAACTTAATCTCTTGTTTCGATGAAGTAATTTAAAAAGATAATTCATTTATTTAAATTTAAAATTTATTATATTAAAATAATTTGTTTGGATAAAGTTTTTCTTATCAGTATTTGTTTGGATAAAGTATTTAGAAAAATTTGAGAGATTTAAGAAATTTTGGAAATAATCACACATGAATAAAACAAAATGATTTCAAATATTCTAAATAGTATAAGAAATTTTAAATCTTACTTATTTTTATTCCTCTCACTCTACTCACGAGCGTCAAGCTGAGTTAGATCAAACCGAAAATACGGTTGACTTGACTAAAACAAAAAACTCAGTCAAATTAACTTAGATCGAAGGTCAAATTAAATCAATCTGGATCGAAAGACGAGTCAGGTCGGATATAATTCTTTTAACTCAATGATGTTAATTTCTTTTACGTGTAAAACGTTCAAATTATTAGTTGAGCTGAAATGAATCAAATGTAGTAAAAAATTCAAATACTAGTTTGAAACAATGACACATGAAGAAAATATAATGCAATTGGATTAGAAAAATTATTTCTATTCATTATTAAGATTTAAGGACAAATTGTATTAAAGTTTATGGTAAGGATGAGTTTAGATTTTACATAAGTTTAGCGACCAACAAAAATATATTTAATTGAATTGATTACAAGACATTATCATGTGAGCTGACACAAACTGACAGAAACGTTGACATCTACACGCAACAATGACATTATCACATGACACAACAAGAACATAACATATGACATATATAAATATAACATTAACGACATTTATCTAAATCTAATGAAAAATATCTAATTAAAATATTTTATCAAAAATTGGGACTTATTTATGAAAATATAAAACCGTGACGGAGCTAAAATGCTCCAAAGCGGACAATACCTCGGGAACGTGGTGGTTGTTCCTAACGATGGCTGTCGGATGAACTTGGGTCGGAATTGGAACATTGGCGCCCACCGTGGGGCCCGACAACTCCCCTTCAACTTCCTTTGCCCTCGACTGGGGACTTGTTTCGGTACACCCAATAAGTCCCACATCGCTTAGAAGTCGAGGTCAAGCAAAGTTTAAATACTCTTACCTCCCTCCACCCTCCACCCTCCGAAGTGCCTTTTAAGGACAAAACCGTGACGGAGCTAAAATGCTCCAAAACGGACAATATCTCGGAAATGTGGTGGTTGTTCCTAATGATGGCTGCTGGACGAAGCTATAATGCTTGAAAGATCAAATTGAATAATCTTAACAAAAGTTAAAAAAATTTAAATTAAAACCTTTAAATTATATAATTATAACATTATAAGATTTGAAAATTTTAAAATCTTATAATTGTTTAATCATGTAATATTATAATTTTTTTACGATGTTATTTTTATAATTTTATAATCGTATGATCTTATAGTATTATAAGTTATAAGTTGATAATCTTATATTTTATAATTTTATTTACTTTTTATTTTAAATAATTTTAAATATAATTTTATTAATTAAACAAATCCTAAAAAGAATTATTTATCTTAATAGCTTCTTTCAATAAAATATTATATAACAACATTTAAATTTATATAATAGTGAAAACATATACATTACATAGATATGTATATTGACTTTTTGTTAGGATAATAAAGTTATTGTTATGGTTATTAGATATAAATAATTTTTATAATTTTACTTCAAATAATTTTTTGATTTATTTTATAGATAACTATTTAATTAAAAAAGTAGTTAAGTTCAAAAAATTATCAAACGAAAAAATGATTAAAATTAAAAAATTGTCACTTAAACAATAAAACTGATAAAATAGTTATTTTAACTTAAAAAATTAATTTAAAAGATAAAATTAAATATTAAATATTGACACTAAAAAAATATTTTTTTATATAAGTAAATAATTATTTAAAAGATAAAATTAGAAAATAAATGTCAATATAAAAAAGAAATTAAAAATGAAAACTTTAGAATCAATATTGTAAGTATCAAAATTTTATTATTAAAGAAGATGATTCACAAGAGTGGTTTATTATTAAGGAAACAATAAATAAACTTTAATATAACATTTTACTTAAAATTTTGATTTTTAAAATAAGTGATAAAGTAATTAATTTATTAAATAATCATGTTGAAAATTAAATCTATGAGAAATTTTTTTTAATATATATATATATATATATATATATATATATATATATATATATATATATATATATGATAAGCAATCAATATCAGTCAACTATTACACAACTGAATTGAATATATATCTTTCTTATCAACTATCCTTATTCTGGAGATAAAAAGTCTATAAACATTGTTAAGATTTTAAAATTTAAAATCTTATGATTTTAAAACTTTTCTATAATCTTATAATCTTAATCGTATTATCTATCATTTTATAATATTAAGATTCTATAATTTTATAATTTTATAATTTTAAATAATTTAATAATCTTATAATGTTTTAATATTTAATAATTTCATAATCTTGTAAATTTATAATATTATAGTATTGTAAGTTTATGATCTTAAAATATTATAGTCTGATAGACTTATAATTTTATTATTGTACAATTTTAAAATTTTAAAATTTTAAATTTCATTAATTTTTATTTTTTATTTTAGTTAATTTTAAAAATAATTTTATTAATAACAATAAGTCTTAAAATAATATTTATTTTAATAATTTATTCTAACAAAATTTATTATTATATATTAGTGATAATATGTTACATGTGTGTTTACCTTTAATTTAGAATAATAAAATTATTGTTATTATTATAATTATGAAATTATATATATATATATATATATTATTTTATTATTTTATTTTAAATAATTTTTATTTATTTGATTCGTAAATTTTTAATTAAAAAATAGTTAAGCTAAAAAAAGGGTTAAATTTAAAAAAAAAAAAAGAGTCCACTTAAATAATTAAATTGATAAAATAATTATTTTAATTTTAAAGAAAAATTAAAAAATAAATATCGAGTTTAAATATAAAAATCCTCTTTGTATAGATAAATAATATTTTAATTTTTAAAACGTTGTGAAAAGATAAAATAAAAAAATTGTTTAAAGGATAATATATCTGATATAAGCAATCAATATCAGATTACCCAACTGAATTGAATATCTGCAAGTTATATATTTTTCTATCTACTATCTTTTATTCTACACATCAAAAACCTATAAATATACACTAATACTACATTAATCCTCACTCACTTCAGCTTACACAACCTTTATTTGGTGCTCTTCATCATTAACTCTTGGTGTTCACGTCGTGAAGATCAAAGTCTGTTCTTTCTGCTCCAAGTTATCAGGTTAGAAGAAAATCAATTTCAACTATTTTTTTTATTGATAATTATAATAATTATTAATCGTTAATATTTTGTTAATGTCTCATCTCGCTTTAAAATCCAATGTCAAAAAATCATTCTCTCTCATTTTCTGTAGCAGTTCAAATCTATCATTGAATGCAATCCAATCCAATGTATACACGATTTATTGTTGTATAGAATACTTATAAGTGCCAAAAATTCTCAGAAAACGACAAAAAGAAATTAATTAGACTTTTTGTGTTGAATTGAGCATTTGCCACAATGGCAGCGACTAGTGTCTTATCAGGATCGCACTTTTTTCTCTTTTATTCAGAATCACATATCTCATATCTATATCTCTGATTTTTGCACTGAGATGATGAAGCTAATTTTAGAAAGTTACCTTTCTAAGTTTATTTATCTTTTATTAAGAAATTGTTACATTTATTATGATTTCAGTGTTTTTATAACTCTTTCAATAGAAAAGATTATCGCAATATGATTTTATTTATTTATTTTAATTTAAGCAGAAGTAGATTTTAACTTAAATTTTCCATGTAGTGTAGACTTATTTTCTCTGTGTTTTTATATTTTATATTAAAATATATATATATATATATATATATATATATATATATAGTAATTTAGGTGTTTGATTTAAATTTAAGAATTAAATTTTGTAATTATAAAGTTGTGTTTTTATATTTCAAAATAATATTTAGATTATATGAGATTATATTTTAAAATAGTATGAGATTCTTTTAGATGATAACTTTTATATAAGTTGAACTAAATTAAATATTATTTATTTGTAGTGAAATTAAATTAAAATAAACTACAGTAAACATTTAAATCGAAGAAAAATTTTGATTCACACAAAAGAAAAATATATACATAAATGTTCAATCATACAATGCATGAAGACAAAATAAGAAACACGATCATAATATGAAAAGAAGAACTTAACTCTCTAGACAGATCGGCAAAAATCTACACACTAAAATCAGAAAGAAATACAAAGACTTATAAATAATTTTATTTTATTGCATTTAGAAAATCTGATACCTCATTCTTATCCACTCTCATCCGTCACTATTTATTGAAACATATGTATCATCTATGTGTTTATAATACTTACAAAGTTTTTGAGCATTATATAAAACGTTAACACGTAGCATTTTGCATTAAGCAGAAACAGTGTTCATCACTGAAGATGGCACGTAGAGGGTTCATTCTGTTGTTGTTCTTCGCTCTTACCACACTCTCAACGATTGGTTTTGCGCAACACCAGTCATCTGTTGTCGAAACTCTTTCTCTGAATCGAAGCAGTTTTCCCACAGGCTTCGTTTTCGGGACAGCATCCTCGGCTTACCAGGTAAATGTTTTTCTTATTCTTATCGAAAAACCCTTCGCATTTCAACCTAACCTTGCATTGTTTTCTTATGTTTCTTCATCGTATCTACGTGTATAGTACGAAGGTGCAGCAAACGAAGGAGGAAGAAAACCAAGTATATGGGATGCATACACTCACACATATCCAGGTTTTTCTTTTATTTTTGGCTGTGTTTTTTAATCTCTAATATGATGTCATTGGGTTGTACTTTTTAAACTTAAAAATAGTTGATAATAGTATGCTAATAAATGTGTAATACTTGCAGATCAGATAAGCGGTGAAGATAATGGAGATGTAGCCATCGACCAGTATCATCGTTACAAGGTAAAGCTCAAATTTTAGTGATGATATTTAGAACAAAGGATTAACGAAGTTTGTTTCCCAAAAATAATTAATTAAATTTTTGGATGTTGTTTTATGTTTATTATATAACAGGAAGATGTTCAGATAATGAAGGATATGAATCTGGATGCATACAGACTCTCCATCTCTTGGTCTAGAATCCTACCAAGTGAGATTGATCAAAGTTCATCCACAATTTACATTTTTGAAATTATTGTAGTTGGATCTTTCACATTAACAATTTCGATCTTCTTTGTTGTTCATATATAGATGGAAAACTGAGTGGAGGTGTAAACCCAGAAGGAATCAGATATTACAACAACCTTATCGATAATTTGCTGGCCAACGGTCAACATTCTTGTTTTACTCTTTTGTTTCTTATTAATTAAAGTTTACATTTTATGGTAAGTGACAAAACATAAATATTAATGTTGCAGGTATAGAACCATATGTGACACTTTTTCACTGGGATCTTCCCCAAACTCTGGAAGAAGAATACGGAGGTTTCTTAAGTCGTCGCGTCGTGTAAGTTATACAAAAAATCATTTCTATTCAAAAACCAGTAGTAGCATAATTACAAAAAATCTGCTAAATTTTATGATATATATGATATTTAAAATAATGATTTTGTTGTATTCTTGATTTTTCAGAGATGATTTTCGAGACTATGCAGAAATTTGTTTCAAGCACTTTGGAAACAGGGTGAAATACTGGATTACTCTGAATGAGCCATGGTCTTATACTAATAATGGTTATGCACTTGGGAGCTTTCCACCATGTCGATGTTCTAAATGGGTCGATTCAACTTGTGTTGGTGGTGACTCAGGAACAGAACCTTATATAGCTTCACATAATCTACTACTTGCTCATGCAGCCGCCGTACACGTCTACAAGAAAAAATTTCAGGTTTTTTTTTTTGCCTTCACCAAAGCTATTAATTCTTCACATTTTATTAGAATTCCACATTATTGCGAGAGTTCAAGTACTCTCTGGTACAACTCTTTTGCGTATTTAACATTCAAAACACTTCATGCAGAATACTCAGAAAGGAGTCATCGGCATAACACTTATTTCTCATTGGTTTGAACCATATTCAAATAGTCAAGCAGATAAAGACGCAGCCATAAGAGCACTTGACTTCATGTTTGGATGGTAAGTGCTTAACTCTGCATCAGAACACACACTAATATTGAAGACAATATTATGTCTTTTGTTTTCAGACATTCTCAAATTTGATATTTTCGTATGTAACAATGATTAAGGTACATGGAGCCATTGACATCAGGAAGATACCCAAAGAGCATGCGTTCTTTAGTTGGTAAAAGGTTGCCCAAGTTTTCAAAACATGAAGCAAAACTTGTTGCTGGTTCATATGATTTTCTTGGACTGAACTATTACACCACTTACTATGTTGCCGATGCATCCAAAGCCAACAAACCTAGTTATACAACAGATGCTAATGCCAATCAATTAAGTGAGTAAACCTAATTTTTATCTATCAATTATATATTTAAGTTATAAATGTTAAGTCTATGAAAATCACATTTTGCTTTTGTTTCCATTTTTCAGCTGTTCGCAACGGAGTTTCTATTGGTCCACAGGTATGTATATTTGGTCATGTCAAATTGTAGAAACATAGTGTTATTAGTTATTGGTTTTTCTATAACTTTATTTGTAATTAATGTTGCAGTTTGGTCCGAGTTGGTTATTTATCTACCCCAAAGGAATTAGAAAATTGTTGCTTTATACCAATACAACCTACAATAGTCCTTCCATCTACATCACAGAAAATGGTAATTATACCAAAATTCATTTTTATTATCTTCAAAATATATTTTAAAGTGAATAATATTTACACTAAATTATTCAAAATATAAAGTTTGTACCTTTATATGTAATTTTTGTTCTAACATTTTAATGTACATTACTTTTTATTTTTAGGCATGGGTGATATTAACACTGATCCAACACTCTCGGTTAAAGAAATGCTTCAAGATACTTATAGAATTGATTATTATTATCGTCATCTTTATTATATACTCTCAGCAACCAGGTATAATAATAATACATCATTTTTTTCACACTTTAATATTTATTTTTGTTAAATTAAGCTAATTTAAAGTTATTCTTTTTTTTTCTATCAGGGATGGCATAAAGGTAAAAGGGTATTTTGCATGGTCGTTGTGGGACAATTTTGAATGGAAAGATGGTTATCAAGTGCGATTTGGACTAAACTTTGTGGATTACAAAAATGGTTTGAAGCGGCATGCCAAACAATCTGCAAAATGGTTCCAAAATTTTCTTCGAAAAGATTAAACTTCAGGGATTCTAATATTATATTTCCTATTACACACTCTATTATTATCCTTTATATAGTTTCTTTAATGTAATGCAACCTATTTCATATTAATATTCAATAAAGTGTGTCTCTGTGTTTTATTAATGTAGCGAAGCTTATTTAATTTTCATTCTTTCCTTTGTTAAGTGTGGTAGAAAAATATTAATTACATTTTTATTATTTGTACTCTTATCTTAGGGTAAAATAGAAATTTCTATAAATATTTTATTAAAGTAAAAAAAAATATTATATTTGTTAGTTTTTCTAAAAGAAATTGAAACAATATAACCAGTGGCGGAGCATTAGTGTAGCAGGGAGGGGCATGGCCCCCCCAATATTTTCTAATTTTTGTTAAAACTATATATATTATTTTGAAATTTTTAAAAATTTTGAAATTAAAATTATAGATAGAATATTTTAAAAATTGATATAAATTAAATTATCTCTTTTTATTTCTTTTATAAAATACAACATTTAATGTTAATAAATAATAAAACATAAAATCAAATTTAATAAAAAATAAAAATATTTAGGTTTAATTACTCTTTTGGTTTCTGTTTTCGTCTAAAAATATCAAATTTCGACTAAAAAATGGAATTAAATTGAGACTAAAAAAGCTGGAGGGCTAACTTGACATTTTAGAAACACTAATCAAGTAATTAAATCAAACATTTATTAAGATATTTTTTAATTTTTTTCTGTCATTGCCTTCTTATTTTTTACAAAATTGTACTCATCTCTTACTCTCTTTTTTTTTTTTGAAGAAGAAATGAAGTCAAACAGATATTTATTATTTTTCTCTTATTTCTCATTTGTTTCCTTCATTTCTCGAAGAAAAAAAATGTAAGTCTTTATTGTTTGACTTGATAATGAAATATTAGTTTAATAATTATTAAAATTATTTTTTATCTCATGAGCCTTTTGTATACTCATTTTTTATGATTATAGAAGCAAAAAAATATGTATTATGTGTTTTTTATAATCGATTTTTAATTGTGACTTGATTATAATATATTTTTTTTCTAATAATTATGTCTCCCAATCTTTTATTAGATTATGG
>Ga0214543_1004474_pt1 | contig 26443 bp, 11 predicted proteins | sample CNSS2metaG_FD_160094 | JGI IMG/M metagenome (GOLD analysis project Ga0214543, IMG submission 160094) | Root nodule microbial communities from cowpea collected in UCLA plant growth center, Los Angeles, California, USA - CNSS2 | ecosystem: Host-associated > Plants > Roots > Nodule | place: USA... | reverse complement strand
TTTATATAGCTAGACAACTATATATATATATACATATATATATATATATATATATATATATAGGGTTTATATATGTATATATATATATATATATATGTATATATATATATATATATATATATATATATATATATATATATATATATATATATATATATATATATATATGTATATATGTATATATATATATATGTATATATATATATAATTATAAAGGTTAATAAGACCAGTAAACCAGCATAAGGTTTTCTAAAGTTTTTTCCATTTTTCAAATCATAATTAAAGAGTTTATTTTTTGATGATAAACCAATCATCAAGGTTTTGACAATGTTTTGGTAAAGTCTAGCACTTTTGCTATTTAAAATCCCAAACGTAAATAACACCAGTGTCTTTTAAATAGCGGGAGATAAAATCTCTGCAATAACTGAGAATAGAATCAGGAGCACAAAATATAGCATGAAAGGTACCAAATAATCAAGAATGGTTCATGGCAAGAACTTTTCTGCTGTTAAAATGAATACATGACGTGAAAATAATCAAGAATCAAGAAACTTAACACCGAAGTTTAAATAAAAAGAATCACCTTCGGACGACGGAGAGGAGAATGAGTTTACACAGAACGGAGTTTACTTTTTCATTATTGATAACATCAAATTGTGTAAGTCTTCCCTATTGATTTTTTACAGCTTCTATTTTAGTCTTGCTCTTGTAGCAAAATGTCTAAAAAGTTGTGTTTGGCTTCATTTTATTAATTATTTTCAGGTACTTTAGACCAATTCTCCAGAGCTACGTTATAACACTACGCCTTGTTTATATTTTTGTGTAGGTAACTTAATCAGCTGTCATATATACATATTAAATGCGGTGTGGTGATTAACCTAACAATCAACGTTCAATCCCTAACTGCAGAGATATTGTCCCAACAAAGCTAATGTGAAATGAGATTACTTTCATTGAATAATAATATGAAACCAACATGGAAAGACAACAACTACACTTGTGACAATAGAAAAATGTCAGATTTTGTATTGGTAGCTTGAGTTGGCGAAGGAAATTAAACAAAATTTCTTAGTAGTCAACAGACACTTGAGGAAATGTTGGAATTGGAGGTAAATTCACGTCCAAGATCCCATCAAGGATATGAACAACCTGACCCATCGTTGGCCGGTGAGTCTCATCATCTTGGATACACCAGGAAGCAACGGTTGCCATTCGAGTAACCTCCTCGGCGTCAGCATTTTGTTCCAAACAAGGATCCAAAAGGCTAAGAACATTGCCACCTTGGGCAACTATGTTTGCTGCCTTGGTTGGAAAGAACCTAAATTTCCCATCTTCAGAATCAGATAACTCATAATAAGAGTTCCTCCTACCTGACACAAGCTCAAAAAGCATCATTCCATAGCTGTACACGTCGGCTTTGGCAGTGATAGGCACCCCAGAAATCCATTCTGGAGAAAGATAGTTTTTTGTTCCTCTAATTGTTGCCAGGACCCTGCTGAAATCCCTTCCAACAAGCTTAGCCAGGCCAAAGTCTGCAATCTTGGGACAAAAACCAGCATCTAGTAGAATGTTTTCTGGCTTTACGTTACAATGTATAATACAGTCTCTGCATTTCTCATGAAGGTATGCCAATCCCCTTGCTATTCCCAAAGCAATTTGGTATCTCGTTTTCCAGTCCAATACCACGAAGTTCTTGTTTTGGAACAAGTGGAAATCCAAGGAGCCATTTGGCATGTATTCATAAACTAGCAGCCTTTTGGTTCCTTCAGAGCAGAATCCATGGAGCCTGACAAGATTAACATGTTGTATTGTCCCTATTGTCCGAACTTCTGTCTGGAACTGTTTCTCTCTTTGGCCAAAACTTTCCAACTTTTTCACTGCTACCACACTGGAATCATCCAACGTTCCTTTGAAAACAGAACCAAACCCTCCACCTCCCAATTTCTCAGAGAAATTCCTCGTTGCAGCTTGCAAATCTCTGTACCCATATGCCACCAGCGAACCCTTTGCAGCCTTTCTTGATGCCACCATTCTCTTCCTTCGCCAAAGAATGGCCAAGAGAATCCCAATGCCAGCAACCACTCCCACAACCACACCGATAATCGTCCCCTTGCTGCTTTTATCATCATGATGAAACTCAGATGCTGCAAGTTTGAGATACAAAGTTTCTCCGCTACTATCATCTGAAGACAACTGTTCCACATTCAGAAGGTTGCCGACCCAAATTGAACACCCGTTACTGTCATATGCATAAGCTGCACAGGAACAGATGCTCAAGCAGATTGATTCACATTCTCCTGCATTCCCTAATCCCACAGATTGTGCACCTTTAGGTAATACCACGTTGGGAATTGCTAGGAACCCGTCCTTATTTCTGTTGGAGGCATTCGAATTCTCGCATTGCAGCTTTTCTTTCCTCTGGCACCCTCCTGAGTAATCCCCCAGATTCCAATCAGACGGTGACTTTGGCTCAAAACCCTTCAAGCAATTACAAGGCCCCATCGTTGAGAACTCGGAGCAACTCCCAAACGCACCGCAAAAGGCATATACGTCACATTGTTTTCTCGGCTGTGTCCAAAACAAGTTCCACTGCTGAGCATTCTCCAACCACGTCATTTGCTTGATCTGTCCCGTGACATCTATCAATAACCGAGATATAATGGAAGAGTTATACAAGGAGTAGGTGAAATAGCTCTCGTTCTCGTTTGACACAAACGAGAAATTGAAGATATAATTCAACCTCATCTCTGGAACCAAACTGAAAATATGTCCATTCCAAGCGCCACTTGTCCAATACTGTTCAGTCTTGTTCCGAGTAATCAAATAAGAAGTGGAGCCTTCAGGGTCTAGTTCCAGAGAGAAGAGACCCGTAGCAGGATCTTCCGTGTTCTTCCACGAAGTAAGGTATTGTGGTTTCTTTGTTTTATGGTCGAGTTTAATTTTTCCACCCGGAAGGAACGTGTCCGTGGGGTGATCAAAACTCTGCCACGAAGGCTCCGAAGCATTATCATCAGCTCTGTCTCTTAACACAAGATTCCCGGAATTTAGTAAAACAGCTTCCACAACAGAACCTGACCTAGGAGAACTGGTGTTTGTTGACCAAACTTGATTAGAAGACCCATCTAAGAGAACCAAATTACTATCTGATATTGTTAACGTGGCAGTGTTCTTATCAGGGACATGGTTGTCTCTGTTTGCAACCCAAACTATTGTTTTTTGGGTGACCTTTTTGTACCATATGCCTATATAGTAGTTAGAGGAATTACCTGGCTTGAAGAAACCCAGTTCAAAGACCCCACCTTCGGAGACGAGAGTTTGATCACCAGTGAGCTTTTTATCAGCTGAAAGGGTGGTGAGAGCAGCAAGAGAAGGATGAGTGTACAGAGAAAAGAACAGAACCAGAATAGAAAGACAGAACCTTGGGTTTGTCATGCTGTAAATCCCACTGAGCAATTGCAGCGAGCAAACAAACAAATCATGATAATAGAAGGAAATTTCAACTCTTGTTGGAACGAGTGAGACTCGTAAGAACAAACACAAACTCAAACACGAATGAGACTGTTCTTGTTTGACTATTCAATAATATGATACGTAGAACAGTCGTCCTTCATGACGCGTTCGACCCACCCGTTTTTTTAAATAATTTATATATAATATTCTAAAAAAAATCTTCATGAACAAAATATAAAATACATTAACTTGAACATTTAAGTTTACCACTGTTATCTATGCTATTATTTAAAAAATTATAGTTATTTATATTTCTTTTTGGTGTAATCTTTTAATTATATTGTTTTATTTTGTAGTTAAGTAGATTAATTTATTTTTAATAAGATATGATTATATTATATTATTTTTTAATTAGAAAAATTATAATTTAATAAAATATACAATCTTACAGTTTTTCGAAGTAATTTTCCAAATTTTCAATTCAAAAATAATCATATAACTCTGCAACTTTTATCTTTATATCTTTATAACATTATTTAGTTTTACTTTTTTAAATCATGATATTTTAATAAATATGACATGCATTGTCCATTTGCAAATATCTTTTCGCTAATAATATATTACGTAGATAAAAATATAAATTAGACTGTTGGTGGTAATTGGTTATATGAGAAACTTTCATAAATTTGTAAGAAAGTTAAAATTCATTTTTATATAAATTAATTTTTAATTTAATATAAAGTCAAAAAAATAGTTATGAATATTTTAATATACTTAAACTATTTATTTAAATTAATCTAAATTACAAATTTTACAAATAAAAGGGGGAGGAATTAATTAGCCAAACGGACACTAAAATGGTTGATAATGAATTTGGGCCTGACCTCAATATGAGTTTTGTTTGAACTAAGCCCAGCATTTTTTTTTTATTATACTAACGTCAGTTGTTTCAGCTTCCTCGTTTCCAAGTTGTCTCTCTGGTTTAGTATAGCGCTAAAGAGGAACGTCGTGTAAACTTGCTAAACCAGGTTAGTGATTATTCAACTTTTTCACGGATTTGGACTTCCCCTCTCACTTGTGTCTGTATCTCGAGCTCTCACTGTGGATTGTATATTTTTATTTTATTAGGGGTTGGATAACTATGTTATATGTAGTTTTACTCTATTATTTGATGGGGGATTTTAACCATATGACTATTCCTAGGTTGTGTGATTAACCTGTTTGATTCCTAGGTCAGAGTATGTTTCATAGTTCTATCAACCATTAAACAGAGCACTGCATTGTTGTTTTTTGAAAATCTTTGCGGTTCTTGATTTGTTGATTCAACATTAGCAGAATGAGGATGATGTCACATTGTGGATTGCAGCATGTACTATTCTCTCTGCAATTTAGCCTAATGATGCTAGTGGTGAGTAGGTTTCAACTTTCAAGGTTTCAATGAATTCTAAGGAAAGTCAGCATATGAAATTCTTGTTTCTCTTCTATATGCAATTTGTGGCACATTAGAGTGAATGTATGGTGGAATTAGAGATGATTGCATTGTGGTTGGACTTTGCATTGGCTTGGTCAGGATTGTTTAATTTTCCCCCTTTTCTGTTGTCTAGCGCCGTAATTGTTAACCTTGAACAATATTTATGTTTAGATCCTTTTAGTCGACAAATAAATCAGATTTAACGTGATATTTAGGAAACGTGCCCCCTTGTTTTCTAGGACAACGAGAGTGTTTAGTTTTATTGAGGTGGTTGGGCCCGAATGGTGTTGCTTTCGTAGTTGGAGTTATAGGCCTGTCACCTGACTAGTCTGTTATTAATCTTTTCATTGTATATTTGATGTCTAGTTCACAAATAAACAACAAGCAAGATGCGCTCGTTACTGTTGGAAGCTACCATCACAAAAATTTATGCCAAAAGGATGAAAAGAAGATATAAGAAAAGGCACTTGTCAAAGAAATGCTATGAAGATTTGCCAAGTATCCCTTCATTGTTGTTGGAAACTATCAGGAGAAGATATAGTGCCAAATGCAGTAAAAGAATACGCAAAAGAAAAAGAGAACTGGAGAAGGAATATTATGCAGATTGGTCTAGTCTCCCTCGCGGTATACTTGAGATGATTGCTGAAAAACTGACCTTTATCGATTGCTTATCGATCAGCAAAGTGTGTATGAGTTGGAATGCTATTCTTGGAGAAGAACTTCCTAGTTGGCAAAGGCATGGATTTCCTGGTCTCTTGGTGTCAGGTCAGCAGAACAAAGAGACCAGAACTTGTATCAGTATATTGGAGAATCGGGTTTGGGAGTTGGAGTTAGCAGAGGCAAATGGGATGTATTGTTGGGGATCATTTCGTGGTTGGTTGATTATGGTAAAAAATCTGGACTATTTCTATCTTGAAATTAACTTGTTGAATCCGTTTTCAGGAAGCCAAATTAGTCTCCCTTCAGTGTGGAACTTTTATCACAAGATAGTACCCTCTGGGCTTCCCTCTGAGAATAACTTTGTCTGCATGCTTCTACACAGCCAATGCCGTGAGTTAACCTTTTGGGTCACAGGAGCAAATTCATGGCGTAAATACAATAAATTAACAGGTGAGCCATTTGAGGATGCTGTATTTTGTAATGGAAGTTTTTATCTCCTGGCAGATGGATTTAATGTATGGCAAATTGATGTTCAAAGTATCTACTCCAACATTAACAAAGGTAATGATGATTTTGGAACACTTTCAGAGATAGAAACACGCTTTCATGAAGTAAAAAGGCCTGAGATGTTTGAGTTACAAGAAGGGGGAATATTGCATAATCGTCATACCAGTCAAATTTTAAGGTATCTTGTGGAGTCATGTGGGGAGCTTTTGCTTGTCTGTAGATATTTTAGTCCGAATCAACATACAGTGATTGAGACCCAAAAATTTGAGGTATTTGCATTGGACTTTTGTCAGTTATCATGGAAGAAGGTCGAGGATTTGGGAGATCAAATGATATTTTTGGGGAAATGTTGCTCAACATCCTTCTCTGCGAAGGAACTTGGAGTTGGAATTAAAAACAGCATTTACTTCTGCAATGATCCAACTATTCCTTGGTGGAATGAATGGGACTCTGATCATTTAAAAGGTATATCGAGCCGTTTAGGATTCAACCAGACCAACGTAAACAACTGGGGCATTTTCACTCTTGGAAATGAGGATGGTGAGCCCTTTTGCTTCCATGGTGATATAATCAATTGGGCATACACCTGGTTCACTGTTCCTTCATGGTGGTGCTATAGAAATATTCCTCCAATACGAAGCAATTAATATCGATCCCGAATATTGCAAGTAAGCAAACATGTGTTGTGGACTACTTGCCTGTGTTTTGCATGTGCATATCGTATTCGATGTTTTAGAATGCTCGAGAATTGTTGAAGATCTCTGTTTTTTTGTTGTTGTTCGAAACCTAGGCAGGTGTTTGGTGAACCTTAAAGGATTTTTCTACACAATTAAAGAACCTTAAAGGACATTAAGGTATAATTGGTATCTGTTTTGTGCATTCAATCTCTCGCCCATAAAATTATTAACGAGATATTTGGCGGTGGTTTATCTTGTCTCGTTAAATTTAGTTATTTGATATGATGATAGGACATGAATTATTATATTTATTTTGCCCTGTTTTTTGTGAGTCGTTAATTTGTATCTTACAGGAAGAAACTATCTAGGAAACAATAAGAAAATATTGCGTGCATGTGCAATATAATTGTAAAATTTGGCATATAACAAAGATACTCTATTACCTTTTTCTTTTTAATTTATTAGAGGTGTCAAATTGACACTTTATGAACCAACTCCACTCACCGATAAAAATGGCTGCTTGACGGTATTTTGGGCTTAGTTTTGCATACTTTGGTGAACTATAACCACTTGAGGCATGCTAACCTTTTCTCTTACACGTTTATTTTTCAATATTTAATTTATTTTTTCTTGATATTTTCATTTTTTTTCATTTTTTTTCTGTTTTGCTGCTATGAATTAATTAAGCTTTATTAAAAATTAATTATAAGTGTCACATTGGATTCCAACTTACATCAAGAGAGTCACTAAGACGAGAGCACATATTCCAAGTATATTTACTCAACTAAGAACCCAAAAGAGGCCAAAATCTCAACCGTGTACTTAAGGACGAACGAAGATAAAATTTATTCTGAACTAGGTACATTAATTATAGAATACATAATAAAAAATTTAAAAAATTGGTCAAGAGTTTGAAAGTGACTTTTAATTTTTCTATAAATTATTTGACGTGTTTCATTATGTTTAAGCATAAAATTTGGCAAAAAAGCTTATTTCAATGAATTAAGTCTGGGGGTTGAAGTTTTTACTTTTATAAATCATATTTAAAATACGCATTTGATAATATGGGTTTTATTTGTACGCAATTATTTTGGCTCATGATTTGTGTACAAGCATTAAATATTTTTTTAACATATAGAGCTTAAATTTTTCTTTTCTAATATAACTTTATTACACTATTGATAGATTAAAAAATTAGTTTTTATTAATTAATATAAAATTCAACAGTTTTCCTATACATAATAACACTATAATATGAGTGTAAACACATTATATAATTTCATGGGTATCATTGTGAATCATGATCGTTAGTAATTGAAAATTTTGGAATTTATCTTTTCATGAAATGAATAAAATATGTTTGACTGATAAAAAAAATTCAAGAATATTTATATACATTTTTGAAAAATAAAACATTATTATATTATTTTATTAAAATTTTTAATTTGTTATCAAATTAAAATATTTAATAAGAGAATTTTTTTTAATAAATTTTTATTTTTATTTGGAAAAACATGATTTTCACCTCCAACGTTTTTTTTCCTTTAAACACAGCCTCCTAAGAGACTAATAAAAAAATAGAGAAATCACAAAAAGTTAAAATATTTTGGTGAGCGAATTTAAGCAAATGCCACGGGTTTAAAGTGGAGTATTATTTGATTGGAAAATGATCAAATGACTATTAATTTTTACTACTTTTCTTACCACTTTACGTGTCCTAACACATTCCATTTTATTTTCATTTTAGAATTTAATTAAAAGTTGAATAATGTTACAGATGAAAGTGGGAGCTCACTTTCGCGCGTGGACCGAAAAATTCTCACTTTCTCACCTTATCCCATTCTTTGAAACATTTTGAAACAAAATCTTTTTTTTTTCCACTCTTCCGAAAAATTCCCACTCTCTCACCCTTACCCCATTCTCTTTCTAACAAAACTCCTTTATCACTTCACTCTAAAAAATTCCCAAACCTCTCACGCTTCCATTTAGAAATCCCACCCCCATTCTATTTGTTGTGAACCAAGTATTGGTTTTCATTGTAGAAACTGCAGCTGGAAAAATAATTTCCTTCCAAACTTGGTGGACTTTCCAAATCTGTTGGAAAAATGAACTTAAAAGGCAAATTTTTTTCCAAAATGAACTTAAACCTCGTTTACAACCACATTGATGGGTGAATTATTGATGTGCATAGGTTGTGTTCCAGCAAGTTTGGGAGACAATTGTGTATGCAGTTGCACTTTTCAAATCTGTTTTTTTTAATTTTCCAAAAAATCGTTGGTGGATTACACCTTATTTAGTCTTAGGTTCCAAGTTAATTTTTAAAATATGTGTCAGGAAAGTTTTCCCGCAAATGCAGAAATAGTTGGTTTAGAACAAACGGGGTGTGCATAGCCTAAGGTCCACCAAGTTTGTGAGGGAATTCTGTATCCAACTACACTTTCCAAATTTGTTTTATGTTTTGTTCAGAAAGGTGACTTTTGGGTTACTAGTTAATTGGTATTAGGTTGCAAGTTAAATTTAAAAATGGGCGAGGGAAGTTCATTCATAAATGCACAAATAGTTGGTTTAGATCAAATGCAATGGGGTTTTTGATTGGTGTGCACAGCGTCCACCAAGTTTGGGAGGGAATTCTGTATACACCTGCACTATCCAAATCTGTTATTTTACTTTTGTCCAAAAAGTCGTTGGTGGGTTACAACTTAATTGGTCTTGGATCGCAAGCTAATTACCCATATGGGTCAGGAAAATTTTCCCACAACGAAACCAATACTTGGTTTATAACAAATGGGATGAGATGTGTTATTAATGTGCAGAGCCTAGGTCCACCAAGTTTAGGAGAGAATTCTTTTTCCAATTGTAGTTTCCACAATGGAAACCAATACTTGGTTTATAACAAATGGGATGGAGGGTGGGGTTCCTAAATGGAAACATGAGAGGTTTGGGAATTTTTTAGAGTGAAGAGAAAAGGGGTTCTGTTAATGGAGTAAGGATGAGAGAGTGTGAATTTTTCGGAGTGAAAAGAAAAGGGTTTTGTTTCAAAATGTTTCAAAGAATGGGATAAGGTGAGAGAGTGAGAATTTTTCAGTCCATGCGCTCAAGTGAGCTCCTACTTTCATCTGTGACATTGTTCAGCTTTTAATTAAATTCAAAAAGAAAAATAAAATAGAATGTGTCAGAACACTTAAAGTGGTAAGAAAAGTAGTACAAATTAGTATTCATTTGATCATTTTCCTATTTGATTAACCACGTTCATAAATGCAAAATTAAATCTAACGTAATTCAGAAAGTTTATGATACTTAAATTGAGTATAATACAAGTAACGTTTCTACCTAATTTGATCCTTAACTATTTTAGACAATCAATTTTCTCATTAAATAAATGAAAAAAAAACTACAAAAATGTCAAAATTGATTCATAATATTATACTTTAATAACAACATAATTCCTAATTTACTATTAAAATATCGACACAAATATACTTTAACAAAAAAAATGGTCTACAGAAATTAAAAACAAGTTGTCCATATTATTAAAATACACATTCTAGCTTTTGACTGTGATTCGCATTTATTTTTGTATAATATGCAATTAAGATATATTATTAATTTTTATCTGTAAATATTATAATGCATGTCATATAAAAATTGATTAAATATATGGACATGCAAAATTTTTAAAGTATCTAACAATTTATTTTCTTTAATGACTAAGAAAATATTGTTTTTTTTCTTCTGACGTAAAAGATTCAGTGCCCATTACGAATGTTCCTTATTCCGACCACTCCTTCCACTACGCTCTCTGCGGCTATTCTTGTAGGCTTTGGATTCTACGCTCCGCAACTTGGGAACCTCTTTTGGCCAACAACAACTTGCGTTCCAAAGAGAGAAAAAACATAGCAACAACGATGTCCAAATAATAACGTTAACCTTACCCCAAAAAACCGTAACCACTAAGCTTACGAAAACCCAGTATATTCCTACGCACTGAAACTTCTTTTGCTTCTGTACTAGCTCTTTAGCAGACTCAATCTCGGACATATTCTTTGATTCAGATACCGGTGAGTTTGAAGATGAAATCGTCGAAGACCATTCAGAGGGCTTCGTTTTCGGAATTTTACTGTCCACAAAAACATGTTTCACATCACCGGTCGATGAACTTTCTGTGTATACCGAAAAACCACGCTTTGATCCAAAACAAGTTTGGCTGTCCAGATTTTTCTTGCGAGATTTTGTATTCTGCAGGAAAAAAAGATATCCAAGATGATAATTATGTCTATAACTGCAAAAGAAAAAAAAATGTAGGTTTTATGTATAGAAAGTTAGAAACTAAAACGTACACTAATCAACACGGTTTCAATCAGCATGGCTTTAATCACCTTAGAAAACGTTGGTTTTGGAGGATGAGGAACAACCTCCCGTGGCAAATCTTGCTCTGAAAACGTGGATTTGGCGGCTGAAATTCCGGTGAAGTGTTCGTCAGCGACGGGGATGCAGGCGAAACGACGACTAGAGGAGCGATCCACGACAGCCCTAGGTTGAAGCGTGGCATCCGTATCATCCACAGGACGGAAACAGGTTAAAAATCTCTTCTTTGAAACGTTTCTCATGGTTTTCTGGTAACGCAGAGAAAGGAGATGAATGAGGAGAGATGTTAATGAATTATAAGTTATATTATTGAGTGAAACCGTAGGGAGAAGATGAAAAGAAAGAGGAGCACTTTGCGTTTGACGAAAGGGTTTTGGATTTTGTGTTGAACAGAATCTTGAAAGCCTGCAATGACATGAATGTGAGTTTGGACAATTGCAGAAAAGAACACTTTGAAGTTGGCTTAGTGTGATGAGCAAAGGTGGTTTCATAGGTTTTGGTGAGTGAGAGAGTGAGGGATGAACAAACAATAGGGCAATTTTTAGAGTATTGAGAAGAAGATGTTATCAAGGATGTGATTATGACTCCCACTTTTGGAAGAAAAATCAGAGCTTTTAAACCCAACATCATTAATTGGTTCACCTTCAAAAACGTTTTGTTTTTTATTATAAAAGCAATACGTTTTTTAATTATTTTTTTTTCTGTGTAGATAGTACTTATGATCATTTTTGTTTTTAAGTGTTTATGCATAACTGTAGCAACAATAAAAAAATTTATAAATGTTAAGGAATGTTTTCTCGAAACTAAACTGATATGTTAGAAATTTTAGATTTGATTATATTTTGTTTTCTATGGACACTTTTGTTTTTGTTCTTTTCCGTTATGTTTATTCATACTGTCCTCATTGTTGTTTATTGAAATTATTAGTATTTTAGTCTCCCCCAATATATTAAGAATAAATGTTCGTTTTATATAACTGTAGTTTACAATGAATTAAGTGATTACACAATTATACTATACTATAAATAAAATTTAGAATAAATATATATATATATATATATATATATTTAGTATATATCATAGTTTTGGTTTGTAATAAACAATTTATAAAATGCGATAAAAGATATTTTAAACTATTGATAATTCCTTTTAACAATATAGAAATTTAATTTAGGAACATATATATGAAAACGATGGATGAAATAAAATAAGAGGTTATAAGAAAAAAATTCTTGAGAACATTTTATTGAATAAAAACTTTTAAAGATGCCAAACCCAAATACTAACACTGGAAATGTCCAAAACACAAGCGTTGACCATAATCCTCGTGTACATGGAACTGTATTTCATCGAAGAGTACAATTATGTCACTAGCTGTGACAGCAACCATGCCATAAAATGGCCCATAAGAGACCTTGTGTATATTGTGAAGAGGGATTCAATCATTCAAAAAATAATTTTGAGAGATTTATTCCTTAAGCTCGCATTTATTTGTTTTTTCTTAATCTAAGAGAATTATTCCTAATTATAACTGTAAAATTGTGCATTAAAGGAGATGCAACCTCCTTGTATCTTTTTAATCCGGATTCTCTCTTGGATTTTTTTTTACTGTTCCACTACTGTATATTCATAATACATTACTAATTTTGATATTTTAAAATATATTAAAAAGATATTTAAAATATCAACACAGTGTATTATTAATGCTTAGTAGAGGACAATATCCAAAAAATCAATAGAAAATTTGGTCTAATTTTTTTCTAACATGTTTTAGGATTTGAATCTTAAATTCATATATATATATATATATATATATATATATATATATATATATATATATATATATATATATATATATATTGTTTTGATATGCATTGATGTAACATATCCGATATTTGTGACATTATTTCGCTAGCGGTATGCTGTTATTTCAGGGTTATATCTTGTACTGTTAATTTTCTATAAAATATTTTAAACTTGTTTCAATAGGTTCAAGGTATAAAATAATTCAAAGTCTTATTTTGACCAATTAAAATTGGGTGGCTATATTTTTATTTTGACAAATCATATTTAAAATAGGCATTTGAATCGTGAACCTTGATTTTTATTGATTTATTATACCTGCACAATTACTACATATGAAATATTGCTTTAGTTTTTATGGCTTAATTTATGTCTAATATAATTTTCACACTTAATTTATAATTAGAAATACTATACAGTTGTTATAAAAGTGAATAATTTTTACCATTTATAATGATATAATTGAATACCATCAATGTCGTTAAATGAAAACATTATAGGTTCTTCTTGAAACTTAGAAGAAATCCAGTAACTTATGAAGTAAAGAAACTGGATAGAAAACTTTTATAAAAATCTATAATAACATAAAGAATTAAGCGTCTATTTGAAGCATTTTATACATAAAATTAAGCACAAAAACAATTCAGGAAACTTATGATCCATAAATGCGTCTCATGCAAGTAATGGGTTCGTCTAAAAAAAATCTTCATAATTTAAGACTGAAACATACATGTAACAAAAAGTATCTGTCAAATACTAGTGATTAATCTACAACTCGGAAATACATTGGATTCACAAAAGCAAAGTTAAAAATACATAGGGGGAAAGTAACACGAACAAGTGCTTCAGGTTCCACAACTACAGAATATTTGCTAAACAAGAAAAGTTTAACGTGGCAAAAAGAACTATAGTGTGTCTCGGTTTTGTGCTTAAGGAACCATTACTTTTAAAGAAAACCCTCAAGCACAAAAACGAGTATCTTTCGTATCATTGCTTTGGATTCTGCGTCGCAAAACTTGGGAATCCATTTTATCCAGCAACAGCTTGCATTCCAAAGAGGGAAAAAACACAACAATATTGGTATCAAAATAATAACACTAATCTTACCCCAGAACACCGTAATTGCTAAGGTTACAAGAACCCAGTATATTCCTACGCACTGAATTTTCTTTTGATTCTCTACTTGGTCTTCACTGCACTCACACTTTGACATGCTATTTGATTCAGATAGGGACGAGTCTGAACATGTAATCGGCGACGACCATTCTTGAAAATCTGCGACCACAATAGCCTCTTTCTCATCACCGGTTGATGAACTTCCTGCGTGTTCTACCGAATAACCACGCTTTGATCCAAAACGATTTTGGCCATGACCGTTTTTATTGTGAGCTCTTCTATTCTGTGAGGCAAAGATATTGAAGACAGTTAACATATATCTTTTTTATCTGAATATAGTATCTAAAAAACCCAAGTAAGGTTGATTTATAAGAAGCAACACGGCTTCAAACACCGCAACTTAAATCACCTTAGAAAACGTGGGCTTTAGAAGATGGTCCAAAAACGTAGCTTTGGTGGCTGAATTGTTTTTCATACCATGTTTATCTGCGATGTGAATATATAGAAAACCAGGAATAACAGAGCGATCAACAACAGCTATACACTTGAGCATGGCATCTATATCAACCACGGGAGGGAAACAGGTTAACGCAGAGAAAGGACACAAACTATGAATAATAATAGGTATTTGGGAGTTGTGAATGGACCTATAATAAGTTATATTATTGAGTCAAACCATAAGGAAAAAGACGAAAACTTTGTATTTGACGAGAGGGTTTTGGATTTTGGTGTCAATATATTTTTAGAACGAAGAAAAGTGATTTTAAGAATAATTCAACCTTATAAAATTTGTTTTCAAAAAATATTCTTTGATTCTCATTTTTGGATTTCTTTTTAATTTTTTTATGTAATATAAATTATCATTAATCAATATACTACTATCTTTTCCTTTAAACAATCAATAATACTATTTTCCAATTCAATTTTTAATGTTAGATTGATATTAACTATTAATTGCTATAAAATTGTTTTTTTCTTTAAATAATATATAACTTTTAAATATATATTTTATATATATAATATATATATATATATATATATATATATATATATATATATATATATATATATATATTAAGTACGAGAATAAATAATAATAAATGGTTTATGGAATAATACATTTAATAAACAAATTTTTTTGCTAAATTAGACTTTTGTTTTTCGATAAAAAATAGATTTTAAGTGTAACTTACAAAAGGTGATGTATCTGGTTATATGTTATGAAAGATATTCAATGGTATCATAGAAAAAAAAAATCATAATGAACTAAAATCGGCCTTTACGTACAAGGATGGGTGTGTTGGCACAAGGATGGGCTTTTGAACATGAACCACGTTAATGAATGAATATATTAAAACCGTTTATATATCTGGTTGGACCAATTTCAAGCATTGTATAAGTAATTGTATAAAAGACATTGTGAAGACCCATATGGAGATGGGAAATTTGTTTCGAATAATTCTTTTTTTTTAACAAGACGAGTATGAATGGAGAATAAGATGTATCATTTTGGAATTTTAGACATGAGAGTTGACACGAAGAAAGGGATGACAAAAATTAAAGGATTAAATATATTTTTCGTCCTCATTTTTGTAGTATTTAGTGTGGATGATCCTCATTTTGATAGAATATTTAAAATGATCCTTGTTTGTATCAAATGTTTAAAATGATCCTCAATTTTGCTATTCGTATTTTATTTGGTCTTTTTCTGTGATGTCCTTGAAGTTAGTATATAGGTGACACTGTTTGTATTATGTTGTATTGGGATGTGTTACGTATATTGTACAAATGGTTAGGTTACTGATTTAGACGACGTCACAGAAAAGGACCAAATAAAATATGAATTGCAAAAATGAGGACCATTTTAAACATTCGGTAAAAATGAGGATTATTTTAAACATTCTGCCAAAATGAAAACTATCTGCAACAAACACTACAAAAATGAAGACGAAAAAGATATTTAAGCCAAAACGAAACTATAAATGTGTGAATACTTGGTGTTACCAGTTAGTAGTATAGTAATTTAAAAAATGTTTCATATAGTATTGTTATGATGTCTTTTTTTTTGAAACATCTGATAGAAAAGTTAGACATAACTAATCATATAACAAAACTATATTAGGTAGACAAACTAATTAATTTATTGATATCAGCGCTATAAACAAAATATTGATTAGATTAGTAATAATTAAATAATACTATTTAATGAAATAATTAAATAATAAAAAACAATAATGTTTTTTGAAATGTATAGTAAAAAATCAGTAAAAATACATGCGCATGTGTGTCTTTTTTTGTTAAATTATAAAATGATTTTTATTAAAAATAATTATAAAAATAAATAATTTATATAACTTTTTCTAATATAAATAATTTATTATTATAAATAATTTTTTGATCTAAAAAAATAGTTATGAAAAGGATAAAAATGAAAAATAAAATTTTTATTACGAGTAATTATTTAAATTTTTAAAAAAATGTTATCAAAGGATAAATTGAAAAAAATATGAAAGAAAGAATTATCTTTATATAATAATATGTCTGTATCATAATGTTATTTATCATTAAATATATTTATATTAAATTAAATCAATACTAATATTTATCTTTCCATGATATATGTGTGAAATATATTTTGGTCCCGTGTGTAACATGTTACTTTCTATACTAATTTTTTGTAGGTTTAGCATGACTTATTATTAACATACTATTTTTGTAAAGAATATTTATAATATATTGGTATACATGAAATTTTTATCTACATAAATGTTATCGTTGTCAATAATTATCTTGTCAAAGAGCTAGAAATATTAGTAAGAATAAATATTTTATTATTAAATCATATATATATATATATATATATATATATAAAAGATAAAGATGAAAATATATAAGTCTCCAAAATAATCAACCTTTTTATATTTTCTTTTATTTCCGTTTTGCATGGATGTAACTTCTCGCTACTAAATTTTAAAATTTTAGTATCAGTTTAATATGTAATTTAAAAGCGGTTTGAACCGTAACTATTTTTTTTAGTTAGTGAACCAACATAGAATTTCACATAACAAAAACACTATAATGTTGGTCTTTTATAACTGTCAAAATAATTGTCACTAAAATAAAAGTTGATTTTAATTGCCGTTAAAAAAAAATTATACTTAATAATCAGTAACGATTGTAACTGCTAGTAATTTCAATAATTTAAAAAATTTAATGACGAGTGTAATTGCCGTTAAGTAAATTTTAAAATATTATATTTAATTTTTAACAACTCGCCAGTAAATTTAATAATTTTAAAGATTTAATGACAGTTGTAACAATTGCTAAGATAATTTAAAAAAATTATATTTAATATAACGATAGCTGTAATTGCCAGTAAATTTAATAATTTAAAAGATATACTAAGGAATTTAACTATCGATAAAATCATAAATTTTTTTAAATGAAATCTAAAATCCATTCATCAATTGCCTTCGAGCGAAATTCCAATTCAGCACACATTCAATTTAATAACATGTGATTCGACACATTGTTAATTTTTCCATTTATTTACTATTATTTAGTAAAGTCCATGAATGCAAGCTTTTTATAGGAAACATGCTTTTATGTTATATATATTTATATAAACTGACAACTTTGATTACAACTTACAATATGAATAACGATTAATAAAATTAAATCCACATAAATAAATCTAATTTATTTTTGCTACTATGTTCTTCATGTTTTCTTAATTATTATGCAATTTTATAATCAAATACTCTATTGTTTCAAGGTATTTTTTAATTCATCCATGTCATTTTTTATGTAATCAAGTTCATATTTTCAATTATTTAAGTTTCACTGTTGATTAAGGTTAAGGTTAGGTTTTCTCATAACTATTCTGCATCATTTAAACTTCCATATAACCTAATTAAAATGGATTTTACATGCTTGAATAAAATTATATAAAAGGGTAAGACATGTTGGGCCATTTGCGGAAAACTATATATAAGTACTTTACTTCTGTTTAGAAATTAGCTTGGTTTCAATTCTTTTAAACATTTTCTTTATGTAAGTGCATGTTATCCTATGTCTTCTCACGTGAATTCCCCTCATTTAAACATTTTAACTATTTTTCCAACAAAGTATAAACAATATTATTATTCTCCAAAATTTAAATATCTTAAAATTTGGATGACACAAAAATATATAAATTCATTTTATGAGACTATTGAAATTAGCGCACTAAGGCCTACCTTAGACAATGATATAAAATAATGTAACATAAAATTGACGGATAATAATGATAGTTTGTTATTTTTCATGTTTGTTATAAATTTTTATTTATCTTTTATCATGTATTTTGTATGAAAAGATGTCAGATTAAAATTTATTTTTTAAGATATATGTAATTAGTTTATTGATGAGTTGTTTTTGTGAAAAGTAGAAGATTGGAGAAAAATGAAGAATTATCTTCAGGTCGTTCAGCTAAAAATAGAAAGATAGATTGCTCATAAAAAAAACACTCACTCACTCAATGACATACATCCTAGCATAACATATGTGTTTTCAGAGTATGAAGTAAATTATAGTTTTTTAAATAATTTTTTATTTATTAAATAGAAATACATCTTATAAAATTGTATAATTTTTTTTTACTATTTAGGAGTCATTAATTCGACTAAATATAATATACTAAAATTAGTATTCATTAATTTTAATTGGAATAAAAATAATTTTTTTAAATGACGTATAATATTTTAAAATTATTTAATTGTATAAATATAAATATCGTAAAGATAAAATAATTAGCAAACGATAATTGAAATGTATTTCAAATACATTCAAACAATTTTCTCAAGGCTGATTTATATATAAATCAAAAGTTTATGAAAACAAATCGGCAAAGTTACAATTATAGTTTAGAAAACAAAGAATAATGTAAACAATACTAATTTCTTTCCATCCCTTACAGTAATAAGTTTAGGTTATTAGTAGATAATAAGGTTCTCTATTTGTTAACAATTTAAATAATTATATTTTTTTAATGTAAATCAAGAGTATTAATTTATCTTTTTGAATCAAGAAACACGTAATATTAGCAAATATGATTTAATATATTAATTTTTGTTTTGTTTTGCTTAAATATAAATTTATTTTACACATTTTATGTGTAATATCTTATAAAATTATATAATTTATTGTTAAAACTTTCACATATGTAATTAATACATAATTTTACTGCTTATTAACTAAAGTTATGAATATAAATATAATATTACTATGTGTGTGTATGTGTGTATCTCTTAAGTATATCAATAAAAAAAATATATTTAATAGTCTAGTAACTTGAATTTTTTCTGTAAATTATCTCTTAAGAACACTTATTTATCCAAACTCCTCTAACACTTATAAGTCAATTTTTGCTTTCAACTTAAAACAACACTTTTAGGTAGTTGGGAAAAAACAGTGTCAAATATAATCATTGTTGACTCTAGAGACTTTCAAACTCCAGTTTAAATAGCTAGCAAAGAAAAAAAAAATGTGTATGTGTTCCACGTTTGAAGTTAGAAACAAATCCTGTACCTTACAACAACAAGGAACATAATAAATTATCTAAGAATAACCTAATAAATTATCAACAAATGAAGTTCAAATTTCATTTCCTATGTCAAGTAGATTATTTTTGGTTTTTTAAGATTAATTATTCAGTTAATCGTTAAAAAATATTAAATTAGTTATTTGATTTGTGTAAATTGATCTTGATTTAAAAAATTAATACAATTTAATCTTTTTATTAAATTTTTCTAAACAGATAAAAAAGTTTCACCAATATCGAAGCCGTTAATAAAGATTATTTATTTTATTAATATAATTAATATAATCTAAATATCAAATTTGATGAAAATTTCATGATTCAATTTTTAGAAAATTTAGTAAAAATAGTCAAATTGTATAGATTTTTTAAAAATTATGATTAAATTATATCAATTTTCATAAATCAACAATAAATTAAAACTAAAAAATATTAAAAGACTAACTTAACATTTTTTAAATAAAAATAAATATAAATGAATGAAGAATTAATTTTCTTTTTATCAATTGAATTACAATCTTAAACATGAATTTATTCCAAAAACTCTTAATTTACAGCTGTCAATGTTAGTTGCTTAATTTGTATGTAAAATTTGTTTCTATTGCTGATCAGATCGGAAGCGCCACGTAAGCAATACAATAATGTGTTAACAGTATCGGTTTCAGTTCTATTTCTTTTGGCTGACAGCACATTCAACAACCAAAAGTTTCACTTCACCACTCCTTCTCCACACACAAATCACAATCTTCACGTTGGTGGTGGGCCCATTTAGTGAAAACATATGTAAAGTAGAATTTGGTGCTGCTATGTCTTCAAAATATAATTTATTGATTTTAATATTTTAAAATGTATTATAAAAATTATGGTTAAATATGTTTTTGTCCTCAAGTTAATTTAAATTTGAAATTAGTCCATTTTTAAAATTTTATACCAATTTAGTTCTTTATATTTAAAAATGTATGAATTTAGTTTTTTTAACCAAATTTTGTTAAACTTATCTGACATTTCAAGCGCATTTCATAATAATATTTGAGTTAATATTAAAATAAAAAGGTGTTAAAAGAAAAATATTATCATAAAATGCGTTTGAAACGTCAGATAAACTTAACAAAATTTAATTAAAATGATTAAATTCACGCATTTTTAAAAATAAATGATTAAATTAATATAAAATTTTGAAGAAAAACTAATTCTAAATTTTACTTAAACTTAAATGATAAAAACATATTTAATTCTAAAAATTATAATATACAGCGTGAATCTATTTTAATATTTAACAGAGCAAAAAAAACAAATAGAAAAAACTACTCATGAAAATATGTATACATTGAATTTATATTTGAAATAAAAAAACGTTAATGAAACCGTGACGGCAGGTGATTCCGTGCATGTCATGAGGAAGTCAAATGTAGGGACAGTGCGATAAATTTTGTGTGTATGTACTCATACATCGGTACGCCACAATTCTATCACTTCTCAAATCAGTAACACTTTAGTCAATACTAAAACCTAACCTCAGAGCCTGCTGGTCCCACACTCTCATCTCATCCACAAGGGTCGCTACTATAAATAAGCGTTTATTAGTGGTTAAGGATTGGATAATGATTTTTTATCCATATTTTTTTATCTATTTTTAACTCATTATTTTTATCATTTTTAAATTATTTATTTTAATTTTTTATAATGATATGTTGTGATGATTTAAGGGTGATAAAAATAGTGGATTAAAAAAATAAATTAAAGTATCATTGTCCTTAAAGATTTAATTCACTGCTGCAAAATTTTATTTTAGAAATCAAATTATAATTCCGCAAAATAATAAAATTGGTATTGGATTTTAAATTAATTAATACCAAAATTTTGGCAGGATACAATTATTGTGGTATTTATTTTAGTTGTTGAAAATTGATGATCACCATCTAATGTGTATGGAAACAAAAATGGATTTTCTTAAACAATCTTTGTATCAATACCAATTATACTTTATATTTGAATTGGATGGTTCCAAATTAGATATGTTAAAATGAGTTGAAATCTACGAGTCAACCCGGCTCATTACAGATTTGGACTGGGTTGGGTTGAAATTTTTTTACAAATTTCAATACGGGTTGATTTTTGATCCGGCTCACCTAGAACCCGGCTCACCCGGGTTGAACCCATGGTGAGCCGGGTTAGCTCACAAACCCGCAAATAAAAGGTCACACAAGTATTTTTTTGTTAAGTTGAACTTTGTATTTAGGTATGTTAGGTTGTTTTTTTTAGTAAACACATAGATAATTTGTATTTTTGTAATTTTGGTTTGTATTTGGATTCTATTAAAGTTTATTTAGATTTTAATTGGAATTATAATCTAGTTTTGAATAAAAAAAATAAAAAAGTGTATTTTTTTTAATTAAGTGAGCTCGTGAATGAACATGTTTACTACCAACCTATAGTGGGTTGGGTCGGGTTCAAATTTTGTTGGCTCGCTAATTAGTGAGCCGGATTGGGTTGACTCACTAAGTGATCAACCCATGATGGATCGAATCGGGTCGGGTCGGATTACCTGTTTTGATACCTTTATTCCAGATAATAGAAAGTATGTGTCATTTATATGCATTCTTCACATAATATATATGTAAATATATAATAGTTAATTCTTTTTTATTTAAATAATGACTTTTATAAGTTTCTATTTTACTACTAACATTGAAAACTCATAAAATCTTTTGACTTGTGTAATTATGATCTTCAAAATTATTTCGATGAATTTAGTTCTCATTTATTGAACATGGGGTTGAAATAATAAAAACATAAATAAGAAGTTTCCGAGTTAAGTGTACTTAGAACTAGATTATTTTGGATTTGTTTTTAATAATTCATTATAACCTATTTAAGTATCTATTCAACTACTAAACTCATAAATAAGATATAAAGTTTTGTATATGAAATGAAATAAATAATTACCTCTCACATGGATACATCTATTGTAGATGATCTCCTACTCTTACTTCATAAGGTAAATGAATAGGTAAATACCATAGGATTGAAAAATTCAAAATAAAAAGATTTGTTCTAACTTGCATGTTGTAATGATTATGTTTTGTTCACTAATAACAAATCATCCACTTGCAATATTGTGGGTACAAATTCTTAAAAAACTTAATTTAGCTAAAATTATAACTTTTCATTCCAAACAACTTCTTTTAATCTAGATTTAGACACATACACAAATTTGAGGTATACTTATATGACATTTTCAACTCAATGTTCCATTTGTAAACAATATTATCTTGTTTATTGTATAAAACAAACTTTGCTTTAGATTTTATTAGACTTTTCCACTTCGTTGAACTTCTAGTTCTAATTTTTTTCACTTACAATACCCTTTCAAATCTATTTTTATTTTAATATTATTTTTGGTCTTATTTTTGGTATCATATTGTGTGTTAAAGATTGTATGAGACATATATTTTTTGTACATGCATTACGTTGAGTTAATTTCTTATCAAATTGCTTTTTCAATAGGGAAACTATCGAAAGAACATTTATTTTGTTCATTTATATGACTCACCATACCCATCACATGTACAAGGACTAACCTCAATTATTTTTGGAAAAAAAAAATTGTTCACATCATTCACCCTCTAATAAAAAAATGTGAAGGTTGACATTTCAATACGATATTTATAAAATGTATTCTTATTTCTTCTAAATGAATAATTCATAGGAAAATCACTAGTAACTTTCATCATATTTTTGTTTTCAGTTATCATATGTAAACACTTCGTTCCATAATTATTTTAAATCATCAATCATTGGTTACAACACTTCTATTTTACCTTTTGGATTATATGAGCTAGGAATAATCAATGTCAATAATATAAAAGATAATCATGCATCATTATGGAAAAAGATTATAAGGAGTGATAATTATCAACCAACAGGAATAAGGTGAAGTTGAATTATTAAAAGCTACTTTCAAAATGTCACTTCATATGTGGATTAAGAACTCATGGACATGTATAATCTCTTAAGCTAAGGAATTATAGGTAAATAATACATTCTCTTCACACGAACCTCATCGTGTTTACCTCTACTATTATTGTGTATTTGAAAACATGATTTATGACTAGATTTGTATTCTTTTAACTGCATATATTCATCAATGTAACATAACGTTCAACGATCACCACAAAAGTATTTTTCTTTGTGATTAAAAGTTTTGACACAATTTTTTAGCCGTGTAGACATATGTCGGAATAAGATTGTCAATAGGATGTGTCTCTTTCATAAGGCTATAATATTTGATCACATGATCTTTTGAGACATTTTTTCTCTTATTTAATTATAATTATAAAAAATCTAACAGCAAAAAAATAATTAAATGTAATGATTACATCGGGCCATGATGTTTTTTGGGCTAAAAATTCATAAAACTTTTGGGTTTTACATTTGGAGACTAATCCATAATTGGAGAGTCATCCAATGATATGATTCATTTCATACTTTAGACAAACAACATCATAAATAATGTTCTCAAATCTATTGAGTGTCTCTCTTGTGTGTTGAATATCTTAGGACTAATATCTACACATATATTTGGATTACTTTTTCCATAACTCTATTCTAATACCAATTTCAAGAATAAATCTATTTTTATAAAGATGAATTTTAACTTCTTAAAAAAGGAATAATTTCAAATTTTTTTACTTAAAACAAAGATACTTTATTTTTTTCATTTGACAAATTGGTTTCTTGACATGCATAGGACACAGACTCATCTATTCCTTTTAAAATTACGTCATTATATCTTCTTCTATATTAGTCTATTATAATTCCAACTTCTACTTTGATGAATATCTATATTTTGTCATAATAAAGTGCATCATTTAATTATAAAAGGAATCTTATAGAAAGGAATTTAAAAAAAATGATAATTGGGACTGATATTATTTTTAAACTATATATACTTAATTTATAATATATTGAGTTGTGTGAGCATAAAGTTAAAGAGTTGAACATTAGAAGACTATAATCACAAATTAAAAGTTGAGTCAACCGTAAAAGAATTTTGTAGAGTTTTTAATGGAAAATAAGGGGAGAATGGGACATATCCAGAAACTCTTGATCAATAAAATACACATTAATACATTAATTTTTATAGTTTAAGAAGCTTACATCAGGAAAGGAATTGTAAGTTGAGAAGTTAAGGTCAGAAGTTCAATGCTCTTCAAAATCGTTCTTTAAAACACAAATTTATAACACTTCTTATGTTGTTTTTTTGAAGAATTGTTATAATTCAAAAGCAAAGTTAGCAAATTGTTGCAAAATCTTGATGTTTCATAGTTACCATGTTAGGATTTAGTTACCTTGTAGGATTTGAAATCACGTAAGCTCGTTGTAATAATATAATAACATGCTTATAAACTTCCAAATCTAAATGAAAGCATATAGATAAGTGGTGACGGAAATTAATATAATTGTGGTAGGAGTCTCACAGGATAAGGTGATTTCATGTTGGTTCTTAGGTGAGTATTCACCAAAGTCTCATATTGAATAGTAAGAAGAAAAGAGTAGTAGAAAAGTATTATAAAAGTAAAGAGTTGTTTTTGGAATTGTCACCCTAACTCAATAAGTCTTTTGGATGTATGGGGGCTAAGGTAGTTGTGTGTCATTGAAGGTTTGCAATTTTTGTTTGAAAAAATTGCACTATGAAGCAAGTTTTGGTCCACAAAAATTGCACTATGAAATGTTTGTAGTTTTGGTCCATTAAAAATGCTTTTGCTTGAAGAGATTATTTTTAGTATGTGATTTCCCAACATTTCATAATATATAAGTACATGCAAACTCACCTTTGTGAAGTTAAATTAGGTTTAAAGTTCAATTTTTAACATAGTATTAGAGTCATGAGTTAGAATCTATCTTAGTGAGAATTTAATTTTTTTGGCTTATATATTGTGCTACCTACTATCAAAAATTTTGTTGTTTATTAAACATATTGTTCCACCCATTAATGTCTAGTATCGCGCTCGATATGTATAGGGGTGTGTTGTAGGTATAAACCTTATTTTACAAACCAGTTGTGTAAGTTTGAATTAGACTTAAAGTCCACTATTTTTAATACAAGTAGTCATCCCAACTAGAAAAAGTAAAAAGAAGTAAAAAAGAAAACATAATTTACATAAAAGAAAGGAGAAATTAAAAATGCTTACAATGTTTGATAATATTGGAAAGATGACTGTGTATACGTTTTTGAAAATAAAGTTCATTTAAACGAAACTTTATACAACCATCATTTTTTTTTTCAACAACTGTATTATTACTATTAACAATTTTTAATAGGGTGTCGCATTGAGTTTTCATGTGCCTAAAATTTATAGGTACTCCTCTATTAGCTATACCTTCATCAGTGCACTGCATTGTACTAGGTCTGCTAAGGATATTTGTTATCAAGGTATGTCGCAAATATTGAGTAATTCAATGGCAATGTCATCTCCAATGCATAAGCAAAGACAATGAATAGGATTCTACTTGCTACCTAAAACCTACATTCCTTCCCCCATAAATATATTTTCCAAATTGTTTAAACATGTCAATTCTAAAAATAGAAATAGAAAGAGAATATATATATATATATATATATATATATATATATATATATATATATATATATATATATATATATATATATATTAGCGTAAATATAGGTACTATCATGTCTGTGTGTATGCATTTTTTAAATATGCATGATATTATATTAGTAGGTGATAATATTGTAATGTTATTAAGTTAATATATAAACTAAAATTATATTTATTAAAAATGAAGTGAAAT
>Ga0214543_1004472_pt1 | contig 26451 bp, 12 predicted proteins | sample CNSS2metaG_FD_160094 | JGI IMG/M metagenome (GOLD analysis project Ga0214543, IMG submission 160094) | Root nodule microbial communities from cowpea collected in UCLA plant growth center, Los Angeles, California, USA - CNSS2 | ecosystem: Host-associated > Plants > Roots > Nodule | place: USA... | reverse complement strand
TTGTGCTTTTGGTGGTTTATTATTGCTGCTCTTTGATTATTGCTCCTCATAGATTCTTGCAAGTTAGGGGAAATTATATCCGCTGCATTCTCTGGTATATTGTTTGTTATTGTTTTCCCCATCAATACGTGGCATCTTTTTTTTTAATATTTTTTTAAAGTGTGAATGTCATTTGAGGCAGACCGTAAACGTAGGTAGTGTGGAGTTCATGCGCGTGAAAGGCAAAGAAGAGATTGAAAATATTAACTGATGTGTTCGCGTAAAATAAGAATACTTTGGAGAGACGTTTTCCCTCCTTCTTCTTCCACAAAGTTTCTTATTTCTTCATCGTTGATATTTGGTCTTGGTAGCAATCGGAGCGGAGAGCGGAGAAGTCGAGAGTGAATTAGGTTGTTGGACGCTGTTGGTTCGCTGGAAATTGGTCGCTTCCGTTGGACGCTTTCGTTGAGCGCAAGGCTTGGCCGCGGGCTTTGTCACTATGTTTTTGCTTCATTGAAGCCTTTTCACAGAACCAATCGTTGGTCACTAGGTTATCCTCAAAAACCCTCTTTGAAGTCTGTTATTCCCGAAATGGTTAGTGGATGAAGGTAAGTGAAGTTAAGCTTGTTATTCCATAGTCGAACGAGTACTCTACATTTGGCATGATTTTTTTAACAGAAATGTGCGGATGAATCACCCTCAATTTGGCGTTGAAGTTGTGTTCATTGTCGTGTAATAGGGCTTTCGTAGTAGAATCAAGAATTTTTTTGACTTCGTTGCTAGTACATTCTTCATTTATGGTTGAACATGTTGTGTTTCGTTGTGGTTTAGGCATAAGTATTTGTGCCTTTTGTTTTACATTTGGGATTGTATGTACTTAGTTGGGTTTTATAATGTAGTATTTTGTGATTCCTTAATTTCTGAAGTGATTGTTTTGTTGATTGTTGGACATTGTATGATTATGATATTTAATAGGTTGTTATTGAAACATGGGTGGAAAGTGTAGAAAAGAGAAAGCCGTAGAAGAGGTTGAATTGATGGTTTGCATGAAAATTTTCAAATTATGATATAAATAGTTAATAATTCAGTGTTTGTTGTTGCTTTCATTGAAATGTACGATTAATTAATTTTGTGGACAAAATATATTGTTCAAATGAATAATTTGTTGACGGATGCACACCGTTCACGGATTGGAGTTACATCTTTCAAATGGTGTTTGGAGATGGAGAGATCTTTAGATATATGTACTCCTTTAATACAACAGATGGTTCGTCGATGAGATTCATGTGAACAATATTTTCATATTTGGTAGCGTCTTGATCCTTTTGGTGTAGTTGATGTATGTATGAGCTTGGGTTTGAGTATAGTTGGGGAATATGTTGAGTTTGATGCTTATGGTTGTGGTTGTGTTGGTTCACTTTTTAGTGGTGAAAGTATAATAATCAAAGGTATTATTAAATTGATTAGTTGTACAATAGGTACTGAGCAAGATGATGTTGACAATGTTTGTCGGTTGTATATATTGTTGTGTTTTGTTGTCCTGTACTTTTCAAGAAATTCAAAATATGTGTGTAACATGCCATTTAGGATATTAGACAATATTAATACTTTGATGAACTACAATTAGGGTGGGGTAGTTCACACATTTTTGGTTAATGAACTAAGTCGTGCACATTTGGTCGATTGCAAGCAAAAAAATCAACATAACATAATCTTACCTGGTTGCGTCGTGGTCTTACAGGTAATATGTTTTTATGTATTCTTTAATTATGAGGTTTAATAATTGTTGTTTTGTTTAGATTTAATTATTTTATATCTTATGTTGTAGATTTGGGCGTTTGAGCGACTTGGATTAGGCGGGCCCAATAGGAAAATTGTTTTCCCAAGAATTTTGCGATGACCAAGTTTGAAGTTAAGAACAACAAGCATTGAGAGACTTTTAATTAAACCGAAGGTAATGAATTTTGTGATTTAAAAGTATTTATTTGGTTATATTCATTATTTTGACATCATTGATTATGTTGTTTTTTTTTTTAAATATTTTGTAGATTATTATTTGGGATTGGACATTAACGGTTGAATGTAGATCAAATCCAATTGTTCGGGTTGCACTAAATATTGACGGTGAAACAATAAATGAAGATGATGATGATAGTGGTGAATCTAATTTTGAGGATATTTGCATGAAGAAAGTGAAAATGAATGAGATGGAAATAATTGCCATGAAGAAGTAGTTGAAGATACTGCAGGATGAAGTATTGTTACGTGGTAAATGGTCATCCCAAGAAGAGCCTAATGTTAGAGATGATAAGGCTGATATTTTTAAAGGAAGCGGAGAAAAGTCTTCTTGTTTTGATGATGCGACAAAAGGTAGTAGAGATAAAGTTCATGATGATGTTCATATGAGTAAGGTTTCTGAAGCCTGTGGAGAGAAAGGTGTTAAGAAGGCACAAGTTAAACAAGAATATACTCCATTTAAAGTAGTAACTGTTAACTTTGATGGATATTGTTACAAGACTACTGAGTTTGTTCTAATAGCAGCAACAAGTGAACCCATTCAAGCGCATTATAATTCATTGGGTGTGGATGCAATGAAGTTGTACATGATGTTGTATGCCATTTCTTTTACTGTTATAAGCTTCATTTACTTTATCTAAATTGTTAATAGTCATAAATTTTATTTTGTAGTGTTGTTTGTAATATAAAGGGTCAAATATTGACGACCCCCAATTGTATGGATTTTCGACCAACGGGTCACGTATGCAACATGGTAATAACCTAAATTATGTCTTCATGTTAGTAATTCATTTATAATGTACAATAATTTAATGTAGACCAATGTGTTGTTGTAGGTTGTACTGTTTGCAACAAATATTATGATGTATAATGAAAGGAAGTTGCATCAACGGCTGCAAAGAATCTCAATGAATCCCATGTACACAATATTATTATCATATTTAGTTGAAATTGATATATTCATAAAAATTCTTTGAAATTGACAAAGTGTTTTGTCCAATGCAAAATTCTGTTGTACATGACAACAATAAAAGAGTTGCAAACAGACGTGTTTGGAAATTAAGCGACTACAATATATTTTTTTGTAGTAAGTTGGTTGCCATGCAAGAGATTCTTAGCGTTGATTTTGTATAATTTTTATTACTCTTATACATTGCGTTGTTGTTGCCATGGAAGTTGGTCCATTTTGTTATTTATGTCTGACAAACAAATAAATTTTGTATGTGTTTTGTAGTTGTTTGCTCCAATTGTCCATAATGATCATTGGTGGTGTTATTGTGTGAACTGTAAGACAATGATATTTTTTGTGTTTGATTCCCTTGGACATAGTAGAAAGAACTACACAAGGATAAACAACTGTATTGTAAGTAGAAATTGTATATCTTGATTACATTTTGAATTTCCTATACTATTGCCCATAATATGACTAAGTTATATTGCAGGCCCATAACATGAAATTGTTTTTCTCTATATTATTAAACTGTGATTCGGACATCAAGCCATCTTTTAAAGTGCAGACTGTGGACACTCTAATTCAACCTAAAGGATAACTTTTTATATTTTATTCTTTCCTGACATCATTTCTCTGCTAAATAAGTTCATTATAGAGCACCACAAATACTTCTGAAAAGTCAATATTCATGAACTGCAATATCACAGTACAAAAACATCTTCTTACACAACAACACAAATTTTTCACAACTACATGTTTCATACATTTGCACTACAATTAATCGTTTTTAAATTACACAAATCAAAATGATATTTCATTTCCATCAAACAAAAAAACCAGACACATATTGCTGCAACTACAACAACTATTTTGGTATCCTTTTCTTCTTTGGACCATATCCTGCGAACGGAGTTTGGATTACACGACTTTTGAACCGTTAGCGTGGATGATTCCTCATACACACGTACATATTGTTGTTGTTTACATTTTTGTCTTCTACATTATTTGAATCTTGTATTACTTCAGCTTCAACTGGCTATTGTATTCCACCTTACAACGTTGAGAGTAACATAATACCTCAGAACTGTAAATTGTTGAAAGTAAGTCGTTCTTTTCAGTTCTAAAGGCATTTCGTTTCACATGAGTTTTCCATCGTGCTTGTTGTTCAAGGATATGCTGCTCTTTACTTGGAACATGCGCTTCATCCAAATTAGTAGGAGAAACAAATTCATCTTCAGTTCTTTTTGTTTTCCTCTCATCCAAAGTTGATTTTAACTTACAAATGGCTCCAGCAAGTTCATGAATATCACATTATTGCCGTTCAATTATACCCATAAGCTGCTTCTTCTTTTTTATTCCACCAAAGATACAGCCTTTTCTCTTTCTTTTGTCACACTCACCATCACCTTTTTATAAAACTTCTTTCACAACTAACACACCTAGTTCTTCCTTAGAAAGACAAACATCATGCACAATTTGAAATTTAATTTCAAAGAAACAACATCATTAAATTGCTAAACTACTAACACAAAAAATATTAACAAAAAAATAATATAAAGTACAACATTATTTTTGAAACTATTTCTTATTGACACATCTCCAACTTTGTAATCAATCTAACGTAGCAACCTTGAAAATTTGAATTTCTTAGCTGCACTCTTTCTCTTCACAAACAAGAAGTGATCAAAAGTCCATAGCTACAAGATATAATAATACAATTAATTTAAAACTAAGTAACAAATTCATAACACAAAACAAAATGCTATAACATAAAATGTTGGAAAAAGTAAGTTACTATGAATTACCTGCAATAAATATACACATCCCACAACATGAAAGTGTTTTCGATGTAATTGCTTATTCAAAACAACTGACGCACTACACAAACTACTAACCAAGTACTCATATACGACACCACCCCAGTTATTTTTAACTAGACTAGTCAAATCATCTACAATTTTAAAAAGTGAAACAAAGACGGTTCCATTTCTATTAGGCAAAAGAAACTCAGATATGCCTAACAAAATGTACAGTCGGCAAAAATCTTCTACATCAAGACACTCACACTGATTCAAGAGATAATCATATATTATAGTAACTATTAGCTTTTTTTTTTTTTTCAGAAAATTTCTTCCTACAAACACTATCAAGGTCAACCTCCTCTAAATTAATTTTATCTCCATAAACCCTCAACCCTAGGCCTACACATACGTCTAATAACTTAAACACTACAAATTCGAAGTTAATCATGAAACCTCCTCTGCTTTCCACCCACACATTACTTAACTCACATAGAAGCTTTCGACTGATCTTAACTCTTTCATGCAACTAAACAAACTACCAAAACGGTGTTCCTTCAATAAATTGTTTTTGCTCCACACTTAACTTCTTATTCAATAAACCAATATACTGTGTTCTACAAGAATGCCTGAAATTAATCTGCAAATATTCATATTACAAACCATAAGTTAAACTTACATTACTCAAATATAAATAAACTGACAAAGGAACAAAAACTAAAATACATGACTTATATCACTACAATCTCCAACTTCACAACCTTCACTACCTTCGCAACCTTCACTAACGTCACTCATGTCAATTGAACTGAAATTATCAAACACATTAACCAAATTAAATTAACATAAATTCGGTACAGATCAATCAAATTGCACACAACAAAGTCAAAAACCCTGAAATCAATAGCAAATAATCAAACTCATTGCAAAACAGCTTTAATCAAACAGGATACAACAAAAAATCATCAAAACAACAACTTACACACACGAACAAGTAGTCGTCCCTTCACTTAATGTTAAACAAAAAATCAAACTTGGCTTTAATGAAAGATAGAGGACAATCAAACTTCGGTCCAAATCTTTTTACCAAAAAATAAAATTAACAACTTTCCTTTCAATGCATCATATGTCACACACCAAGAACTTAAAACTTCTTGCCAAAAAATCCTAATAACAGTAAACTAATCGTGTTCTACGACAGATCTACTAACCGTGTTCTACGACAGATCTTTTTACGCTCCAATATATTCACTTTCTAACATCCAACATTACAAAACCACTTCGCTTTTTGTAGCCACTCAATCCTTCGACGAAACGCTTCTTCTTCACAACCCTTCGCACATTCAAACCATTTTTGGTTAGAGAAACCCTCTCACTTTTTTTAAACAGTTTCAAACTGATATTTTGGGGAACAAGATACATTTTTTTGGGGGGCATATTTCACAACTAAAATTACTTACCTTTTGGAACAAATTTTAGATTAACAGACCACAAAAGCATTTTAGATTGAGAGAGCAACGACACACCCTTTCATTTGGGGAAGAAGAAGATATGAAAATAGCTTTTCATTTGGGGAAGAAGAAGATACGAAAATGGGCTTTCAATCGGGGAAGAAGAAGATACAAAAATAAAAAATTTCAAAATGTGTTATCATATGTTTTTCCATAACCGCGCTCTTTCTTTCTCTGTTTTCTCACACACGCGCGTAATGTCAACACGCCTTTTCACCTCACACATCCAACAACTTTAAAAATTAACAAAATATGAAAAAAAAGGATGCCACATAGTGGGTAAGAAAATGGTCAAAAAATGAGGTCATTGTATCATTATCCAGCAAAAAAATAAGAAGTTCTGAAGTAAGTTTATTATTCTAGCTGGTGGCCCATAGAGAAACTTGTGAAGATGAGGAAGTGGAAAGCCAAGTTAGGGCTTCTTATAAATTTCTACATTAATTATTGTGAAAAAGATATCAACATCTAATTGATGTATGAACTAGTTGTAAGTAGTAGCGAGAGCAAGATTACTCTTCTAGTGGTAAGCTTGACCACAGGTGAAAAAGTCTCAAAGTAGTTGATCCTTTTGGTTTGTCTAAACCCTTTAGCAACCGAACAAGCTTTAAATCTAACAACTGAACCATTTGCTTTATGTTTGATTTTATAAACCCATTTGCAACCAATGGTCTTCTTACTAGAAGGAAGATAATCCAATGTCCAAATATGGTTTCTGTTGAGGGCATCTAGTTCAGGAACCATTACTTCTTTGCAACAGTCACTTTGAGCGGCTCCTTTGAAGGAAGATGGCAAAAGTTGTGAACGGTATGACGGTGCTGCAATTGACGAAGAAAACCAATTATGATAATTGGTGTCTGCAGATGAAGACCCTTCTGGGATCCCAAGACATTTGGGATATAGTGGAGAGCGAAAACGAAGAACCCGCGGAGGACGCGAATAAGACTGCGACCCAGATTACTACGCTGAAGAAGACGCGAGTGAAAGATAAGTCGGCTTTGTATTTCTTGTATAATGCGATGGACGAGTCAGGCTTCGAGAAGATTGCAAACGTTGCATCTTCAAAGGAAGCATGGGATATTCTGGAAGTTGCATACAGAGGGAATGATCGGGTCAGACAAGTCCGACTTCAAGCTCTTAGAGGAGAGTTTGAAGGGTTGAAGATGGAAGATAAAGAGCAGGTAACCGAGTACATAACTCGGGTAAAGAAGGTGGCTAACCAACTCGACAAGAATGGAGAACCAATGCCAACAAGCCGGGTTGTGGAGAAAATCTTGAGATCATTGACAAATGATTTCAAGAGCATTGCATGCGCCATCGAGGAGTCGAAGGACATGTCAGTTCTCTCTGTGGAAGAACTTGTCGGGTCATTGGAGGCCCATGAACAAAGGAGAAGGAAGAAGCACGAATCGCGTGATCAAGCACTAAAGGCGCAACTTGATTTGGATGAGACTCGGAATACTCAGAGCCGAGGTCCTGAAGACAGAGGACGAGGTGGCCAAGGTGGCCAAGGTCGAGGTAGACAAGGTCGAGGTGGATGTGACCGAGATGATGTTGAAGAGAGCACAGATCAGACTAGGCAGCAAAATTGGCATGGTCGTGGTCAAGAAAAGGGCCAAGGAGATTGGTCTAAGTCAGAAGTGGAATGCTTTAGGTATGGCAAGTACGACCATTACGCAAGACAATGTAGATCGGCATGTTGCTACAACTGTGGCAAGATCGGTCATATAGAAAAATATTGTCAATCAAAAAAAAAGGAGAAAAATCTTCTCACAGAGGAAGACGACGAGGAAGAGATTGGGATTTTAATAATGATGCAAAACTCAGATGCCAAACTCAAGAGCGGTAAATCGAAAGTTGAGTGGAGTTCAAGCCATGTAAAGGAAAGGATATTAGGTGACGAGCTTAGTCCGGGTTGTTTAAACTCGGTTTGGTATCTAGACACTAGAGCGAGCAATCACATGTGTGGACATGAGAGTTTCTTCAGCGAACTCACCAAGGTGGAGGCCGAATTAGTGTCATGTGGAGATGATTCCAAGATGGTGATAAAAGGGCGTGGAACAATCCGGCACATGCAGAAGGATGGACGGGTTGGAGAAATCAGGGATGTCTACTATGTTCCTGAGCTGAAGAGTAATATTTTGAGCATATGTCAGATAGTGGAGAAAGGAAACTCGATTATGATAAAGAACCAGGTACTGTATTTGAAGGACAAGCACGGTCAGCTAGCAGCCCGGGTAGAAAAGGAGAAAAACCGGATCTACAAATTGGAGTTAAGTATCCTACAGAAAAGGTGTTTGAAACATGTGGACAGTTAAGGCAACATGGGATTTGTTCAAAATGACATGATGGAGAAAGAGACAGGTAAGAAAATTAAAGCAGTGCGATCAAAAACAGAAGAGACAATCAATCTTGCGAAGAAGTTAAAGGAGAAGCAGTGTTGTTGATGATAGGATGTAGCTCAAGGGATGAGCACAAACAAGTGGAGAAGTCGGCAAGAAGGTTGAATGTCATAAATCAGTCCAGTAGCATGGAGAGGTGGTCAAGATGTGCAGATAGCTCGAATAGCTCGTGGAGTGTGGACAACTCGGATCTTGAAGAAGACGAACAAGAAGTGTTAAGTTTGCAAGAGCAGTTGCGTGTCGAGAAGGATCTAAGAGTTGTACTAGAGGTGCAAGATGAGAAGTGGCGACTTGGAATGGATGATAAGTTTGGTGTGAAGAAGGTGTGGAAATTTTCTGATCTCTTAAAGAGAGCTCGGCCTATTCAGAGGGTCCCGATTAATGGCAAGTCAGCCACAAAGATCACAAAGAACCCAACAAAGGGTAAGTCAGCCAAGGTTAAGATGAAGTCGGTCAAAGAGAAGATGAAGTCGGATAAAGAGAAGATCAAGTCGGTCAAAGAGAAAAGCAAGTCGGCTATGGAGATGGAAGATTGTTCGGGATGAGAGAAGAAAAGAATTTAAGATTATGGGGGAGTTTTGTTAGATAATCTTTAATTTTGTTAGATAATCTTTAATTTTGTTAGATAATATTTAGATTATATTTTAGATTATAGAGTTGTTTTTATTTAGCAAAGTGATTGGGTATTTTATATTTGGTTAATTAGATTTAAGTTAGTTGTTATTTTAGTTAGTTAGAGTATATAAGATTTAGTTTGATAATATGGGGTATTAGATAAGATTAGATTAGATAAAGATTTAGTTTGGTTTGTTATTATTTGGTTTGTAATTGGCTATATAATAGCGCATTCTCCAACAATGAAAAACACCACAATGAGTTACATTGCATATTCTTCTAGTGTGTGTGAGTTTTTTCCAACAGTTTTGAGATACCACAATGGACTTTGAATGAATATCATACAAAACATAACCTTTGGTTCTAGGTTTAAAACCACAAAAGACACATTTAACCCAAGTAAATCTGCTATAGTTAAAAGTACTTGTATCCATCCATAGAAATAATAGAAATCGATTCCCAAATATCAATGTGGATTAATTGACAAGTGTTTAAATTTAGTTAATTTTGAGATGAATTTAACACTTATTTTGTCTTAATTCTATCTTATCTATATGAAATTCACCCCAATTTAGCTTGTTTTGAAGATTTCAGTGCAATCAAAGAGTCAAAGTGGGAAAATAAAGAAAACAACAAAGATTCAAGCAATTATGGACAAAAGTGATACATGTGCGACTGAGCAACATATTGAGGCTTGAGCCACACAAGAAAACCCACTAAGGAAACCTCAAGCACTAAACATGAGGTTAAGCCATGAAGATTTCCTTCCTTTGAAGTTATCTCAAGAGCTAAAGCACCAGAATATAAACACTTGAGTGTCTTGGACCGGAGATCATTGTAGACAATATCATGTATTTTCTTTTCATGCACAATCTTAGAGATAAGTTATAAATACCTAATAAAATAGGCTGACAATTTTTGTTTATACTTACATTATGAAACATATTCATTCCATTTGTAGCTAAACCAAACCTAAGATTTCTTAATTCTTTATCAAACTCAGGGAACTTATGATCAATGTTTTTCTATTGCATAGAATCAACAAAATAACCAGTCTGTCACGTCTCTCATTTGCATGCTATCTAAAGTTTTAGTGTCTTTTGGGTTCTACAAACAAAATGGTTATAAAGGCTTGGAATGATTGGAAGTTACCAAACGACCTTCATGGAGGGTCCATCCTTTGTCATCTTGAGCATTATCTTCACTGTTGTCTTTCTCCTTATACTATGATAACTTAAACTTCAAACATTTTTAAGCCATTCAATTTCTTTACTATATAATATCCAATCATTGATCGCCTTCAAATTCATCAACCTTAAAACTACTAACAATCATGTGAACTTAGTTGATCTAATATACAATATGGAGTCTCGACATCACTAGACATAGTTTCATACACATGCACTTCGCCAAAATTTCTACACCAACATCGAGAATTATATCCTCTAATCGGTATTCCTCAAATCACTCTTCTATGAAGGAATGGAACAAATCTTTAGTTTGTGAGACACTTGGCAAGTTTATTAATTCATCGTGTCATGTCCAAATTGTATAATTTTGAAAGAAATCATCACAAAAAAGGTGTTCTCTAATTTCAATTGCATACAACCTTGTCTCATTCAAAAAGTCAACATATGGACATCTAAACTTTATTTCATCATTGCCATTTCTACCAACATTAAATTTTGCAAATTGTATAAATTCTTCTACTTGTTGGATGAATGAGTTATCATTAGCCAAAAGTTATAGCCAATAGTTAAGATGTAAGTCTTTCTACTTAAGAGCACAACATCCTAAGTGTCATGATTTGATTATGACTTGACCCACCCAACCTCTGCTACAAGACATTTGATACACCCTGCAACAAACTCCCCTTCTGCAATTGTCTTATTGGGAATCAAAGTCGTGATCTTGATTCTGATACCAATTATTGGATTGACCTCTTAACACTAGGTCAAAGCTATAGTTAATAGTTAGGACACAACTCTTTCTACTTTAGAGTGTAAGAGCCTAAGTCCCACTATTTGATTGTGACTTGGTCCACCTTATCTCCACCACATGACAATTGATGCACCATGCCACACAACTCTATCATACTCAACACTAATATGTGATGAGTTCATTCAAGCTTGATCCATATGTATGTTCTTAAATTCTATCAATAATTTCAACATTGTTTTAATGTATGGAAACCTCACTTTTGAATTCACTTTCCTAATTCATTGGTACGTGTAAATTTTAAACAACATTTCTTAATTTTCATAAAATTTTGCCAACATTTCACATTGATTTTCAATTTATACAAAATAAAAGTGGAAATATTAGTCGCATTCAAATATGCACTCAAAAATCAATACAAAATACAAATAACAAAAAATCATGAAATATAAAAAAAAATGTAGATTTAAAATATACATGCACTAATAAACTATTAAAAAATAATTAATCTTCTTGTCTGATAATTCAATATTTAATACATTCATAATTAATACTACCTCTTATTTTAACTATAAAAAATATTTGAATTTTTTGAAATTGGAAGTAGTACATAGTTTTGGTATTGAATCTCAAATGAAAAACTATGGTTCATTTCATACAACAACTTAATCTCAACGTTATACTAAACAACAATTTCAAACAATAAAATTATCACAATCCAAATAATAAAAAATAATTCAAACAATATACAAATAATATCATACAATTTTTAAATGAATTTAAAATTGAGTGGAAAGAAACAAACCAAGGAGCGTGCTTCATAAAAGGGAAAGGAGGCTGAAACAAAATGGTTGAAGAATCCAATCCAAGAGGGTCAGGGAACCGGGAAATAAAATGGAGGAGGAAGAGACTCAATCAGGAACGAATAATGGAGAAAGAAAGGAGGAAGAAAATGGGGTATGGGAAGGCCAAAAAACGAAGAGGATATTATGTTGTCCATAACTTTATTCTCACAATGTGTGAAAGGAGATTTCTCTCGCCATGCATTTCCTTAGATTCACACACATAAAAGCTTTTTGTGGTACGAGAGATAAAGAAATGACAACAAAAACAAACCCACAAGTGTTGCGATAAATAAAAGAAAGAAACTAAAGAGAGTAAAGGAAATCCAAATATATTAAGATAAAAGAACATCAAAGATAGCTGAAGTTCTTACAAAACACAATGCAAACATATTAAGATAAAAGAACATCAGAGATAGCTGAAGTTCTTACAAAACACGACCGAAGCAAACAAACAAACAAACACTATAGAAACAGACAATACTAACTCAATACATTATTATAGTGAAACTGAAACTGTATTGAGTAATTCATCAAACATCGCCAAGTTACTGAACCAAGGCCGTGTGATCATCGTGAACTTCGAAGTTGAGTCTCTTAAGCCACACAGAATGAAGGATCATGTGAAACACATCGAATCGCTTGGGTGGAGAATGTACTTCAAAGTGCCTTCGGATTTGTTCCACTCCTCTCTGCATTCTCACATATTGTCTCGGAGAAATACTCATCAAGATGTCCTTCAAGTTGGGAATGTCCTTAGCTGAAAGCTGAACTGAAAATGATTTCCAGTTCAAAACATCACTGAAAGGAGGAACATAGTGGTCGGAAATGATCACAGGAACACACCCAGTGTAAATTGCCTCCACCACTCTAGGGCTAGCCACCTCATTCCCACTAGGACAAAGGCAAAACTTGCTCTTTCTCATCATCTCATGGTAAGAAGTACCCTTTTGGAGATACTCGTGAACCTGAATATCTTCATCCTTGTTCTCCCAGTGCTTGAGAAGAGCTGGTCTAATGGGGCCATGAACTCCCCCAGCAAAGAAAGCCAGAACTGAACGTTTAAATGCAGATGGCCCACCAATGAAACTGTTTGTTGAACCAGTCTTGAGATTAATTTCAGGAAATGAAACATCTTTTGTTGGCTTAAATCCTTCAGATGTGTTGGCATTACAAAGCACACGAATGGAGTTCTTGAGCGGATCAGGTGAGGATAATGATGTCCTTCGGCACTAAACACACACAAAGAAAAAGATGAACTGGTGCATGTAATCATCTAACTATTATAAACAAATTTTAACTGTAAAAAATTAATGGAAAAACACGAATTTGAGGTACTGTAGTGTTTACCATGTCATGGCAAGAAAGGGTGAAGTGATCTGCTCCAAGACTTCGATTCCAATAAGGATATCTTGCAGCAATGACACTGACATAATCTGTCACAGTGTTTCTCTGGGCACTAGAATCTTGTGAGACTTTTTCATACCCATATCGAAGATTGGTTATTACACTAAAAGGGAGGAAAAACACATGTGCTTTCTCGGGATCTTTGGTTCGAAAATGGTCATTCATTGCAATAGAATGCATGAAGTTACCCTCCATGGAGTATACCCTTTTGCATGGTGGATTGCGGAAGATTTGAGGCTCCCCTTCTCCATACACAAAGACTTTGAACTGTTTCTCCATTTCTAAGTAGCTCCTGTCATAGCAAGTTTTTAACAAGAGAAAATGAGTAATTTGTTATGAACAATGAACATTTGGTCATTCTCCAGATTACTAATCACATTTAATGGGTCATTATAATCAGCAACGCATGGAAATAATTGTACCTGTGAAATGTCTTAGGATTCAGATACACTGGACCCATGGGAACATAATCTGAATCTAGTGTTGGATAATTCTCATTTCTGACTTCTCTGATTGCAGCACGAGCTTGTGCCAAACCAACTTCGGTTTTTTCTAAGATGTTTGACTTTGTGGTTTGCTTCAGTAGTAGGTGTGGTTCACTAGTTTCGTCCACATAAGGTTTGGAGACATTGAAAACTTGGGTTTCATTCTGTTCAAACAACACAAGTGAGTGATTTAGTTAAACTATCAAATATTAATATTTCAATTGCCAGAATTATCTAAATGTTGATATAAAAGCTTAAAAAAAGGTGTTTGAAACTTGATGATCTGATAATCATTGGAGTTTATTTAGAAGTGTTAGATGTATGGTTTCGTTTTAACCAATTAAAGTTTGTTTTAGTATGTTAAAAATAAATATAAGAGAGTTGAGTTTATAACATTTTTTAACCCATTAAAATTCTTCTCTTAAGCATTCTAAAGTGTGGTCTAATAAAATTACTTTTTTTAATGAATTAAATTAATATTTTAATTTGTTAACTTAGACTTTTAGTAAAAAAATAAATTAAATAGATAACATTGTATTAACATTTTTTTCTTAATGTTATTTTCTGTTCTTTATATGTAAGTAATGAATATATAAAAAAAAATCAGTAAAATATTTAAAAAGTAGTTATATTTTAATTATGATCAAAACTGAACTATTAAAAAATAATTAAAAGTGAGTAGATTTTAATTTTATGTAATAAAAACAATTTAAAATACTTAGAATATATTTTAAAGATTACTAGCTATATTTTAATTACAATATATTTATAATTATTAGAATATAATAATTTATTTAAAAATTATAGTATGTCTTTTCAATTAACATTTTTTATTATAAAACATTTAATAGTTTTTTGCATGAAAAAGTTACATTTTGTAAAATATATTGAATAATTTATCAGTAATAAAATTACAAAATCAATATAAATTAACATAGAAAATATTGGTTTGTTTTAAATTTTATATTAAATTTGAACTGAACAAAAGAAGTCACTTTAAAATAGACCAAGTACATAAAAAAACTAACTTTGCATTAGGTAATCTTTCATATGCAAACAAATATTTGACAACTGCATTAAATATGCATCATTAAAGCAGCAACAATGTTGTATAACGATAACAAATATGAAAGGCCTAAAAACTCACACCAGAAAGATTATTTTTCAAGCATAGCATTGCAAAACTTATTATTATTACGATAATCATTTAAAAGATTACATGAAAGAAAATGAACACTGTGCAAGACTGAAAACAGAAAAGAGTGAAAGAAGTAAGGTCTTACAAATTGAGACGGAGGAGGAGGAGAAGGTGTGGTATCATCATCCACATAACAATTTGCAACCAAACTCCATCGGCAAATGTGTGAAGTTTTTGCAGTAGCAATCCATGTAAGCACGAACAGAGGCACTATCAGTATCACCAGCTTCATCATTTGGAATTCCTCCGATGAAATCCACCATGAACAACTCCATTTTCCGCTACTCATTTTTTCTCTCTATCTCTCTATCTCTGTGTGCAGCAAATGCACAACATAATGTCTCTATTTAAGGACCCCAACAGCTGTCTCAGATTCCTTACCGCACCACTTACATTCGATGGTAGCAGCAGAAATTTTCGCATGAAACAGTTTCGTCTTGTCTCTTTCTCACACAAAATTCTGAAAACAGATGCGTTCAAGAAAACTAGTAATCCAAGGTGGTTTAGTAATGTAATCTTGAGCTAATATTAGAGAGTGAAACAGATAGATGAGTTTCATTGAAACAGATAGATATTAATTCTTACATAAGTGTAATTAACCTTGTCTTGAGTGAAAGATTCTTATATTAGGATTCTTCATACGTTTGTTTCCACGTGTCATTTCTGCATGTATTATTCTCTTAACGTGTCATTTGAGAATAATTAACAAACATGCATTGAGCGATCAAAAAGAGAATTCAGAATTTATTTAACGTATTTATTGTTTCCTTCTCTGCCTCGCATCATCTGATCTTTCATGCAGTGGTCAATTCTCTTAGCGCGAATATATTCTTCTGAAAAGATGCAGGTTACTACTTATTTAAAATATTGTTAAATAATTTTCAGAACATATTATGCCAAACGACGCCGTCTAATTTTAGAATGTGTATATTATATTCTTTTAATTATATTTTTAATGAAGCAATATTTTCATCTTACCTTTTGAAATTTTAATAAATGATATTCACTTATTCTTTTTAGCAAAATGACACTCTGGCTCAATTATTTTATTTAAAGGCTACTGTATTCTTTAGTATACCATTTTTATTATTCTGTTACCTAATCTTTGTTATGCTCCTCTAATCTAATATCATCTAAGTTATTCATGGTTCTGTAGGTAAATGTCATGTACCTAATTACTTATCAATAAAACCCTAAAAACAAATACCATCAATATCATTATATATATAAAAAATATATATTATTGACACTACAAAATTTTATAATTTAGACCACATTAAATTAAACAACAACTAAATAGATATGATCTAAACATATAATAAACAACACTTTAATAAATATTGCGTAAATATCATGAAAGTTTATGATTATATAACTGTTGCTTTAAATTATATGGACAAAACTGATAAAAATATGGTCTAAAAATATATGTGAGGTCTAAAATCAATATGAAAATACGTTCTCTTGTGAGAATTTTAAGCAACAATTTTAAGAGTATTGTCGGACTAAAAATCATTATCTATTACCTATAGTTACACTTACCTATACCACGCCTAAAAAGTTGTGATATCATCTTTAGACCACAGTTTTTATCATTTAGATCACAATTTTATGTCGTTATTTAAAATGATTTTTGTTGTAATGTGAATATATATATATATATATAATAAATTTATTACAATTAATATCACTAGAATATTGAAGAACTAAACTTTTAAATCTAAGTCAATCTAATAAAATTGACTTGTGAAGTGAAGTTTGTAATAACTTGTATATTTTAAGTGAGTCTTATCAACTAAAAAAATACAATTAAAGAACCGAAATTAGCAAGGAAAAAAAATTGGTCACAAATTGTTATTAAAATAACCACCAAATAGTAGTAGTAACAAATTATTGGCCAAAATAGCAAGCAAATTAGTGTATACTAACATTTACTTGTAAATACCTTTTGGTCACTAATAAAGTTTTAGTCACGAATTAGCGATAAAAATAATATTATATTAGTCATAAAAAATATGTTGATTGCTAAAATATATTTAATATGATAATTAGTGACCAAAACATTTTCGTCACTAAACGTAATGTTTTAATATCAAAGTAGTGGTTGAGTTAAATATTGTAATAGCTATAAAAAAAAAACTTTTATCATGAAATATAATGTTTAAGCCACAAACAACCAAATTAAATATGTTAGCCATCAAAATTTTGTTAGCAGCTATGTTTAATATGTTAATTAGAAAAAAAAAATGATCACTAAATATAATGTGTTAATTGTTAAAAGAAATAGGCCAATTTTTCACAACCAATAAATAGGTGAATTGATTTTGACAACTGTTACCCAATTTTAACAATTTTGAAATTGTTTCAAAGGCAAAATAAATCTAAACAATGTGAATGGATGCTTAATGATTAGATTGTTTATACCATGTCAAAAATAGAGAGGAGAAGAGATAGATCACACACAAAAGATTTATGTTGGTTAGATTTCTTAGAATCTACATCCAATTTTTCCTAGCAGACTACAACTAGAGAGTCTTTTTCAATATATCTCAAAGATTTACTAAATTTACAAAGACACTTAGCAAATCTTAATTCTAAGACAAGACAATTATACAAGCAAGGTTATACCACACACTTACTTCAAACAACAATCACATATACAATGAATTACAACGTACAACAGTATATCAAATTGCAACATAGTAATTAGATTGAATACACCTTTGTTCAATTATGATTTTCCTTCATCTTGCCAAGCCAAGATCCATGTTGTTGAAAGCCAATATTGATGAACCTTGATGAAATTCAATTTGATCTTTCAAAATGCTCCAAGAAAGCCCTCTCTTAGTCTTTTCCAGAGTATCATAATTCAATTGCACAAGAACATGATAACAGAAGGCTGGACTTCAGGTTTAAATGGTTGTGCTGATAAAATTAATCAACTACATTAATTTCCTAATTGATTATGTTTCTAATCAACTATAGATTACTGACCTAATTGATTATATTTCTAATCAACTAAATTGGTAACCTAATTGGTTATGTCTTTAATCAACTAGATTAATTACTTAATTGATTAGTATATCAATTTTTCAGCAAATCTTTCAAAATATTTGTGTCAGAGATCCATAATAGGCAATGTCAAGGTTAAGGTGATCCAATATATGTTCTACTGTGGCTCAATTCTAGTTTACCTTAATTTCTATCTACTCATAGAAACATACGCATATCATAGTTATTTTTCCCAAAGATATTATCAAAAATATAATATTATGCTATTCAACCACACGTACAGATCACTGCCAGGGATAAAATTAACACCAAATTAACAAATATAACTTTAAGTTCAATAACACAAATCGACTATGACATATTTGAATTGAATTAGATCGAAACAAGATCTCAAGTTATCTCACCAAATATCTATAATATTTGAAAGTATAAGACTAAAATATTTTTAAAACTAGAGTCTAAAAATATTAATTTAAGTTTATAAAATAATGGTAAAAGTTGTTTCAAAATTTAAATAATTAAAAATATATTAATTTTTTTATAAATTAACTTTTCTTTTTAACTCTTTTGTTCTCATGTGTCTTTTAGGCTCGCATTTTCTCTTGACGTGTTAATTTGAAACCGAATAAAAGAATTACGAAGCATGCATTGAATAGACCCGAAAGAAGTTATTGCCTGTTATTGCTTTCCACCAAGAATGTGATATATATTAAATAAAAATTTATACGACTTTATGATATAAAACTTTTTTTTTATATTTTGTAAATATTTAATAAATGTTATGTAATCGATTTCCCCAACCTCGTTAATTCAGATTCCAAAAATCTATAATGCACTCATACTTTAATTTGAGTCACATATTCGTGTCTGACACGTATCCGTATCCGATACTTTAGGATACTTTATCGACACTTATTAATTAAGTATCTCATTTACAGAGTCGTAGTAAACTATAAGAAAATATTTGAATAATGACAAATTTTACTGATAAAAATTAATTAGTCATTATAGTAATCAATTTATGTACCAATTTATAAACGAAACATTATTAGTAACTAAAATAATTCAAAAAATTAGAATTGGTCTCTAAATTGATAACTAAAATAGTTTTTATCACAAATTAGTTTCTAAATTGGTCACTAATATTAACTACCAAGGTTTTGACTATTAAACTAATTTTTCTTTAATTAGAAAATTAGTCTCTAACATATGTTTTGTACTAAAATTGGTCATTATTTAAAAGTTTTCTTATAGTGATATTTTTGTCATGATAATAATTTATATTTTTTATGTTGAAGAATTTATTACATATGGTTTTAATTTGGATTCACACAATAACAATCATATATTTATTATGTTTGTAAGAATTATTATACACTTTTCAATATTCATATATCACGTATAAGATAAACGTATCGTCGTATCCGATACACGTATCGTATTCGTGCATCATAGGTTAAAATTATTATGTTCATTTAAATAAGAGTTAAATGTTTTTTTGGTCTCTTAATTTTCAGTGAATTTTGGAATTAGTCCATTTCGAAACTTTAGACCAATTTAGTCCTTCATCTCTCGAAATACATGGATTTAGTCCTTTTAATCAAATTTTGTTAGAATTATTTGATATTTCATACGCATTTCAGAATTGTATTTGAGTTGTTTATATTGTTTAACACATTTTTGCTTTAATGTTAAGTCAAATACTATTATGAAACGTTATTAAAATATCAAATAAATTTTACAAAATTTGATTAAAATGATTAAATCCACGTATTTTGAAAGATGAAAAACTAAATTGGTTCAAAGTTTCGAAATGAACTAATTCCAAAATTCACTTAAAGAAAAAAGCATATTTAACACTTTAAATAAATGTTAACTATTTATTACATTTATTAGTAGATCTAACCGTCAAAGTAAAAACAAATTAAAACAATAAAAAATAGTGGAAACTTAAAATGTCTAAATTAGTGGAGATCTGTGTTGATTACTTTTTATTTAAACGCATGTATATTAAATAATAAATGCAAAAACATAAATAAAATTTAATAATCATGTTTTACACAGTAAACATTTATCGAAGTCCGCATTTTGATCTTGAGCATTCAATGCAAACTTAATTAGAATGCGAATTTATGAAAATTTAAGAGTCATATTACAATATGGAATATTATGAGTAATATAATTACAATATGAAATATTATGATTGTTGATAATTTGTAAGAATTTTGAAAATATGAGAAATATGTATATATATATATATATATATATATATATATATATATATAAAAAAATATAAAGTTAAATGACTTTACTTAATTTTTTTTCTGAAAATAAAGTCACAAAATTATTGATCCAAGAATTTTTCCTTTCCAATTGTGGATTTAGGCAAGATGTAGACTTAAATGAGTAGAAATTTAAGCAAATGTTTATTGTAATATTAATCATTAATTGCGATCTAAATTCTTTATAGGTTGTGTGGACTTTTATCTCCAATAGGTACCAATGTTTTAGTTTAGTCAAGTACATTCAATAGTCTTCCTCAAAAGCATATAATACTTTAAATGTGACTGCTCCCGTTAATATTTTGGAGGCTTTTTTGTATTTTAGGATCTCTTTGACTAGAAAATTGTAAAATATGGTCCGTTGATTTTTTTTTTTTTTAAATTGGGTCAAGTCGTTATTGGGGAGGACGACTTCTGGCTGAAGTCGTCCTACCCAGGCCGGTTTCTTTTTTTTAATAGAAAGTAATGTCGTTGCCTCACAGAACGACTTTTGTTTAATAGAAAAGTGAAGTCGTCCTGTCACATGACGACTTCACTTTTCATTTTTTTTAACTTTTCAGTTTTTCAATTTTAATTATTTGTTTTTTCTTATTTTTTTATTTTTCTTTTTTCATTATTTTATTTTTTAAATATTTCATTTTTTTTCTTTTTTTTTATTTTATTGTTTTGCCTATTTTTTTTTTATTTTTCCAGTTTTGATTAATTTTTTTATAATTTTTCAGTTTTCGTTATTTTTTTTTAACTTATGAGTTATCAATATTTTTTGAATTTATAATTTTTCTTTTCAAATTTTGTTTGATATTAAAGAAATAAGAAAATGAAAAAAAAATAAAAAAAATAAAAAAAATAAAAAAAATGAAAAAGTGAAGTCGTCATGTGTGAGGACGACTTCACTTTTTACCTTTCAAAGAAACCGTTCCTCCGCATGACGACATCATCTTTTTTAAAAAAATAATAAGAAACCGGTCAAGGAGATGACAACTTTACCTCTAATGTCGTTATCCTCTGAAAAAAAAAATAAAAAAAATTAACGGACCTATTTATACAAATTCGAATTCCAATAGACCCTAAACTACAAAAAAGCCTATTTTGGAAGTGCATTACAACACACACAATAATAAATAAGGAGAATGTTAATGAGTGTCATTTCTTCATAATATTTTTTTTTCACTTCTATAAATTATTTTTTTTACGTTTAATTATATTTTAATTTTTAACAATAATAAAATATAGTTATTTTATTATTTAATTATTTTTTAAATTTTTATAGGTGTTGATTAAATAAATTATTAATTAAAGTTGTATTTACTTGTGGTCACTTTTTTCTTTAAATAAAGTAAAATTATATTTATGATAGTTAGATCAAAATCTATATTTAATATTACAGTTAACTATACGCACTTTTATAAAATTTAAGATATATTAATTATTCTTTAAGAATAGTGCTTAAGGTGTAAAAATTTATAATCAACTACAATATTAAATGAATTATGAACTTAATAATTATTAGTGTTATTTTACTCAAAAATAACCATAAATATTATACATATATAATCGATAATTTATTTCATGCAAAAAATGTTAAAAAGTAAACAAAATAATTATATTTTAATGTTACTAAACATTAAAATATAATTAAATGTAAAAAAATTAATTAACAGAAAATAAAATATTGTTTTTTTTCTAATATAGACAATATTATGTTAATTATTTTTTATTTTCTTTACTAAAAAATCAATACTTTATTTTTTATTTAAGTTTTTTTATGTTTAATTATATTTTAATTTTTAGCAACATTCAAATATAGTTATATTATTATTTATTTATTAACTTATGAACAATTTGGCCCTCTAAATAAATTAAAATTTCATTAATAATTATTAAGATTAGAATTCATTTAATATTATAGTTAATTATGAACTTTTACAAAATTTATTGTTCACTAATTACATTCTAAACAATGTTCTTAGGTACTGGTTAGAAAACCCTACAAAATATATGTTTGACAATATTATTTAAGTCACTTTTTTAATTATAAATGAAAGTTAGCAATGGAGTATATTTTTAGAATTTTTAAATTTTAATATTTGTGAATTAACTATTTATCCATTTATATTTTCTCTTCAAAATAAATTTTAATGTAAAAACACAATTCAAATAATCATAAAAATATTTTTCAAAGAAGTGTTAAATAATTGATGAGTGCAAATTTGAGTCATTGTTTAACTTTTAATCTTAATTTTGAAATTGGTTTTCGTGCTTAAAATAGTATTTTAATTATGATTTTTTATAATTAGGTTTATTTAGCATGTGTTACAAAAATATGTTAAAAGCTATTTTTTAGTTACATAAATGTTCTTTGAATATTATTAGGTGTCTTGATGCAGTTGTAGCTAAGTTAAAGTTCACACAGGTGAGAAAATAAATTGACTAAAAGTTCATGAAACCTTCAAGATTGAGCCAAGAATAACAAACAATCAATGACAGATATATCATAAAATAGCTTCTTTCAATTTATTTTGTAAAATATGTTTTCTTTCAGTTAATTTGTTAGCTTGTTTCTTTTACTCTTTATATTCAAGCTTTCAAGATGTTTGGATGTACGGAAATAATATGTATCTTTTAATTTAATAAAGTATTCTCTCTGCAAGTTCTTAAGTTTGGCTTGCTTTTCTTCAAACATCTTGTGTCTGCGTCCTTCTTTATTTCTCTAGGTACCACTATTCTGAGCTAGTGTGAAAAAGCCTTTTTATACTGGTTAAAAAGGCTTTTTATACCGGTTCTGGAATCGGTATAGATACAACCGGTATAAAAAGCTTTAACTTTCTATATCACTTCCATGACAAGTATAAAAAATCAATTTTTTATATAGTTTCTAAAACCGGTATAGAAAGTCCACTTGGAATGGAAAAATTTTGTAATAAAAAGTGTTTTATTATATCAGTTATACTTCCAATCGGTATAATAAAGACCTATGCCTACTTTGGTTAAAACCTTCTCTTTAATCCTTCAACAAGAATGTGAGTTTAATCTTACTATCTCTCTTAACTCTCAAGATGTTGTCGCTAGTCTTGCATTTCAAGAAGGCTCAAATAAAGTTTCTCGTGGAGGATATTTCACTAACCACAAAAGGGGGTGTCTTACCTAAAACAATGTCCAAAATACCAAATATTGTGACCACTGCCACATAATTAACCACAGAAAAAAGGGCAGAATAAGGCCGAGCCCAATTTCTATATAAAGAGACATATGAAACACATTAAGGGAGCTTAGAAACCCTTTTGGGGGACCTAATTTCATGCAACCCTCATTGTCTCTTTTCCATGTTCTCCCCTTTTTCTTCTTCCATTCTTATGTTTTTGATGGAGTACTAAGTCTTTGAGGTTGATTCTGCTATAATTTCTTAATGAATTATGATGTTAAAATGGAGTAAATTGTTTGTTCTTTTGATTATTGTTGTGATTTATTGTTATTTATGTCTTTTATTTTATAATCAAGTATTGTAACAAGTTAGCACAATGTTAATCTAACATGACAATCATGTGTAAAGGGTTTTTATTTTCAATTGAGATTATACTTTGATTAAATTTAGAAACTTTCATGTGATTGAGTAGACTTTTGCCAGTAATTAAGATTGTACTTTGATTAAAGGTTAAAACTTTGACAAGAATCGATCAAGACTATACTTTGGTTAAATAATTTTTTACTTGATAAAGAGATAAAAGTGGCAAAAAGGGCTAACCTGGTCGATTTTAGCTCGGTCTGTACTTCGTTCATCAAAAATAGTTCAGGCCAGGATGGCTCGCCACCCAAAAATAGCCGAGAAATTGTTACTCGTCCTACCACAGGGTAAGCTCACGAGTTGGGTGCCATTTTTTTTAAATCTTTATATATATATATATATATATATATATATATATATAATTTTTTTAATTTGATAAATTAAAATAATTATTATATTTACATGTTAAATTACTTTATTATAACCTATGATGCACAAATACGATATGTATATCGGATACGACACGTATCCGATACGTCAATACATTTATTTTAAAATAATAGGATATGATACGTGATATATGAATAATGAAAAGTATTCAATAATTCTTACAAACATAATAAATATATGATTGTTAATGTGTGAATCCAAATTTTCTAATTAGAGACCAATTATTTTGGTAGTCAAAACATTCGAGCTAATGTTAGTGATCAATTTAAAAATCAATTCATCATTGAAACTATTTTAATTATCAATTTAGAGACCTATTATAATTTTTTGAAACTATTTTAGTTGTCAATTTGGTTACTTAACAGTGACTAATTATTTATTGTCACTAAAATTAGTCATTATTCAAAGATTTTATTGTAGTGTACTACTTTATAAATTAGATACTTAATTGATAAGTATCGTTAGAGTATCCTAAAATATCGGACACGATACGTGTCGGATACGTAACCCAAGTTGAAGTGTCGATGCATCATAAATTATAACTAATAATAAATTATTCTATTATAACTGATAATCGAAACTTAATTTGTAAGTATTAATTATTTAAATTACTTGCATATTTACATTTTAAAAAAATATAATATAAAAAATTTAACATTTAAAATTATTTTTATTTTAATTTTTAACTTTAAAAAAAGAGCCAGCGAGGTCAGGACATGTTTATGGGCCTTTGGTACGCCAATTTGATGGATTAGGCTGTCAGGCCTAACAAAATTGTGAGCTGAAAATTTCAAGCTAACCAATTATGTTTTGCCAAAGCTCATAGGTCGATCGCAGACCGTAGCCCGTTCTGCCATCTATAGCTTGTCCTTTGTAATTATTTTAAAACTTCTATTTTGAAATATTTTTGTTATAAGAATTTATCGTGGAGGACTACATAATTTATAATCGACCATGTTTAGACTTTTATTATGCTTTAATATTAATTTTGTGAGGAGATTTTCTCTATTGTATTTGGATTGTTACAATTGATATTAATATTTGCTTTATTTTTTTTAGTAATAAGTTTATTTATTTACTTATTATATTATTACTATTATTATAAAAACTTAAAAAATGAAATATAATAAATTATGTTATATTTTTCAGAAAAAAATGGCTTCAGTTTCGCCTGATAGCGTGGAATCATTTTTGGTGGGTTTCAAATAATATTTTATTCTTTAGCATTTATATTCATTTATACCATGTTAACACATTTAGTCTTCTTAAAAACGTAGCATGAAAGGTAAAGAAAAAACAATATTGAGATCTTCATGTATGAACTATTCTAGAGACTAGAAGGTCCTTCACTCATGCTAATATGTTTAGGAGTAATAGAGAAGAAGGGGAATCGGTGTGCGAACCCGACAACTTTTGCACACCTCGAATGGCTGCCACAACAGCCTACCAACAAGGGTTTCTCCCTGCACCCCAAACCATTTCTTCTGTATCATTAAAAAGTATTTAACTGCACCCCTGCACTTAGCCAACGAATTTGAATTTGCTAGAATTTGAATTTGCTTTTGTTGTAGGCCTCTGCAATCCTAAAGAATTTTGTTGACCTAAACTACATTATCAGGCACATTTAAATTCACTCTTTTTTTTTTCTATTCACGTTTGTTGTTGCTACCTTCTTTGCCTTCATTTTTCCATTGACTCATTGACGTTGCTGTGTTGTTACGTGGAGAAGATCACCGACGGGTTTTTTGATATTTTTTATTTTTAGAAACGGATCCGTTTCATGATTTTTAGAAACGGATTCCAAAAGCCGTTTCCTGAATATTGCATTTTTTTTATATGAAACAGATTACACAATCCATTTTACAACTTCCAAAAACGAATTTTGATATCCGTTTTATAATTTGGTTTTGTTAATTCTGAGATGAATTTTGCATTCCGTTTCATGTATTTGGGAAACAGATTTTGATATTCGTCATGTTTTTTTTTAATATTCTATTTTCTTTTATTTCAGTTTTAAGAGTTATTTTGTTCGATTTTTAACATCATAACCGAATGATATATATA
>Ga0214543_1004470_pt1 | contig 26453 bp, 18 predicted proteins | sample CNSS2metaG_FD_160094 | JGI IMG/M metagenome (GOLD analysis project Ga0214543, IMG submission 160094) | Root nodule microbial communities from cowpea collected in UCLA plant growth center, Los Angeles, California, USA - CNSS2 | ecosystem: Host-associated > Plants > Roots > Nodule | place: USA... | reverse complement strand
ATATATATCGTCTAACATTTTTGTACATCTACTAATATATCATCTAATACATTCAACTTCCCTACCATCATCTAACACGTGCATTTCTCTTCACATATATTAAAAAAGCTCATCATCACTTAATTTGAATCTTGAATACAGAAAAATGAATTTTTAAACAAAATTGAAACCACTATTTTTACAAATTAAAACTTTATTTTAAAAAGGCATAACACGAAACTATAACTGTAAACTCTCTAACTAATCTATTAACACATCTCTTCTGCATTCACTACTATTCATCACTACTTGAGTTATCCTTTGCTCCTGTGTAACATACATCATCATCGCAATCGACACAAAAATAAACAAACAAAAGGGTAAACTAATATAACAAAGTGTAAACCATAAGGAAAATTAACACTTTGATAGTAACCACATCACAAACCATCACAGATTAACAAAAATCACATTAAGTACTGAAATATGGATCAAAACATCTCATTCATGCTCACATAGAGTCAATCCACATCTCCCTCACATAGAGCTACCAACAAACTCTCTCACCTAGAGCTAGCATGTCTCTTTGTCACAAAGAACTACCATTTTCACTCACACAAAGCTACCTAGTCTCTCGCTCACATGGAGCTACAATGTTACCAATGCACACACACAAAACCAATGTTTCTTATTCATAACATATGACATATACATTTATTCACAAGGATCACCGTAGTACATACATACATATATTGATTCTCACACTAACATATCTACTAATGGATATGATGATGATGCTCAATGTGAATATAAAGTTTTATCTATCAATGAGGATATGAGTAAAAATGATCCTTTTCAAGAGCAAAGTTGTGAGAATAATACAATGGAGGAACCAAATGTAGTAGAAGAACCAACAATATTGGAAGATACACCTAAAGCATCTACTACTACAACAGACTTGGTTAACAATGAAGCAACAAAGTCAAATACTTCAGGTGCAAATGGTTTTCCACAAGATGAGATTATGAGGATTATTGATGATTTGGTTAACCATCCTAATGCACCTTGATGATGCTTAACTTGAGTTGAACTTAAAGGTTCCACACATCAAGTTTGTTGATGTGAATGATGCAAATAAAATTTTAATGGTTATCTTTGTTGACGTGGCTGCGGAGAAAAAAGAAAGGTTGCTCCAATAGATTCAAATTCATTTTATAGCATTGTTGATTAAAAAAAAGTTATATTACATACATATTTATTTTCTGTTTCTAGCCTAAGTAGAAAAATATCAAAAATATGTGTTTTTATTTTTAACAAAAATAAAAATTTTAAAATTAATATAATTGTACAAGGTGATTTGAACTTGGCAAAATTAAAGAACATAAATTTTGACATATGGCCAAATTGAGGCAGTAGTCACATAATCTTTTGCCTTCGCCACAAAATAGGTTTATCAAAGGCAACTTTTGAAATAAATATGAAGGAGACAAATCATATTTAGGATTTTTGTTTTCTCTTTTTGTTTTCTATTTTCCAATTTCTGTTTTATTTTCATAAAAAATATTGATTTCTTTTGAGAAAATTGTGAAAGTATTAACTTTCTACTTAGTGAAACTTTTAAACAATGTCTTATAAGAAATCCACCAAAAATTAATTTCCTATTTTCAGTAAAACATATTTGTATTGGATTGGATTCAACAACTGAGACAATCATAATTCTAGGAAAATAGGAGTCGTGTTGTTATGATTGGATTGTTTATACGATTTGCTAATTGAGTTGATTTGAGAATTACTTGATTTAATCTTTTGTGAAATGGTTTTGACCTTGTGGGTTTTGAGCCTTAATGTAAGGATGAACCATCTATGTCATTCCTATTTTTCTTGACTGACTTGCTCATGTTTTATATATACTAAAAAAATTAAATCGACTATTTTGCTTACAACTTAGGTAAATATGCATGATTTGATATGGCTGAGGCATTTCTTGTTTTTAGCTACTTAGGCAAATAAGCCTACCTGATATTAATCTATTGATAGACCCTTTGGACTTTAAATCTCGTTTTCTTATTTTAAGTCTATTACAAAACCTTAAAAATAAAAACACCATGTTGTTTCTTACCTCAGGAAGAAAGAATGAGCTAGTGAATTATGTAAAGATTGGTTGATGAATAAAGTGTGTGGGTGAGTACCTCACCCACAAATAATAAAAATGGCAAAAAGGAAGAAAAATAATGATGAAAGAGTTTTGAAAAAAAAAATGTAGAAAAATGAAAAATAATTGCCTTCCCCAATAGTGTAGAAAAAAAAAGAATTATTTTTGAAAATATGCTCATTTATTCTTTCTATATTTATTTCAAAAACACAAAAATCTTAACACTTTTTCTACCTTTGCCTTGGCCCCATTACGACCCGTAAAAAGTCTTCATTATATTTCACCACAATAAAAATAGGAATTATCAACGGATAAATTTTGACGGATTATGATCCATCGGTAAATTACCATTATGACAGATATATCTGTCAGTAATGTTAATGAAAGGATTGTCAGGCATAGACCGACGAAATCATCCGTTGGTAATGTCCATATGAAATTAGTCCGTTATTTACTGATGAAAATTGACACATTACAAACGGATAAAATCCTTTGGTAAATAAATAACTAATAACAGAATCGCATTTCACTTTCTTCCTCCCCCAATTTCACTTTACCACGAAAACGCGAAAATGCGAAAACCACGAGCCTAAATCAATCGAACATCGCCGGCCACCCTGCCCCAATTTCACCTTGCCGGTGCCGTGACGTTGCTGCTGCCATTCACTATGCCGTCGACCATTGTCGTGTTTGTGGGTTGGGTTGAGGGAACACAGTGGTCTGTGTAAGTCTTCCCAGCCGGTGCGTTCTTCGACCATCTGACCGTGGTTGTGGTAAGTCTCACTGGCCATGGTCACTCTAGTTCTGTTATTGTTTATCTCTCCACTATGTTTCTCACTATAATCTGTGATTGGTAGGGGCTGTCGTTGGATTCTCGCATTGAAGCTGTTTTGGTGTGGGGCATTTTCCAAATACCATGGGCATTGCTAGGTGTGAGTATTTCCCTCTCTCTATCGAGATCCAGTTCATTGATTGCTTACGTTTTCTCTTGGATTAAATTGATTGATGCATTTGTTGGAATGTGATACCTTCTATTTCACTCTTTAAGTTATGCAATACTTGAGCAATATCAGAGTTTTCCCTTGCTTATGTTTCAATTGTTGCTTTCTCTTGCATGGCTTGTTATTGTCTTCCAATTGTTTGATATATGGCATATGGAATTATAATTGTGGGGTTTTTGCGCATGCTTCCCCTTTTCAAGGTTAAAATGGTTTTGTTTAATGTCCAAAAGAAGTGATGTATACTTGGTCAAGCATATAGTCATTCATTTGCATCTTGCAATGTCCAGTTCAGACTTTAGGCCTTAAATTCTTGCATTGTATTAGCTTAGAACAGATTGGTCATGGCCAACTCCTATTTTAGTGGCATTCTACATTTGTAAACTTTATTCTGCACCACTACGCTAAACCACCACTACACTGAAGATTGATCTAGTTGGAAGTATAAAAAAGGACTTCAATTCTCCCTTTTAGATTTTGATTGTTAATACATGTGAAGTCATTGCATATTTTTTCATCTATTTAAAACTTTATTGACATTGGTGTGTCCAATTGAATGTTGATTCTACTGAATTAATGTAGTTAATGGCATTAAAATTTTAGAGGAGCCTTAAACAAATTTTCTAAAGTATCCAACTTATCTTACAAAGCTACATATTTTCCTTCTTGATTCAGGATTATCCCCTTTCATCACCTCTAATTTGGAAGGATCCAGCAAATTCAGTGTTGTTGCTTGGCCATACAAGGTACCCACCACTCTCCCCAAACTGTTTTCAAACATTTTACTCTTTCCTCTGCTCTGTTTGCTTGAGTTATTCCTACTACATCTTTAGCTTGTAGTCTAGCTAATGAGTTCTTGCATGAATCATGGATTGTAGCTAATATATGTATCATATATTAGCTCCCATTCACATAAACAAATATAATGTGTTTTCTAAACTGTGCATAATTTGGCATAAGAGTGGTGTTTAGATGTCAAAAGGAGCAGGAAAACTGCATAATACCAGTTTTCTGCTTCAAACATGTTGTCATGCGCCACCTTTGAACTCTTTCTTGTGCTATGAAAGTTTCTTCTCCCTACTGCTAGAACATGCCGCATCTTGTTTAATTCACCTATATAAAAAACAAACTCATTATCTAAGCAAAGTCTAATTGATAAAAGAATGTTGAAAACTAGGATAACCACTTCAATTAAAAAGAAGTGCAAAATTTCACCTAATCAAACCTAGAATGCATTTCATAATAAACTAAACATAGAGTTGTAGTAAACTAATGAAAGAAAATATGAACAAAGTTTCTAAATAAGTGTAAAAAGGAAAGAGCAAATGCAGGAAAATTAATGCTACTGTAAACTAGTACTCAAATTAATATGCAAATCATGACGAAATGCTATAATATCCACCATGAACCTATAGAACTCTGAAGAGACATTAATGGAAGAGGTTTCATACCTCAATTCTACCTAAAATGTCTACTTAAGAAAAATGTGTTATAGCTCCAATTTCCCAAAATCATGTGTTGAACAAAACTTGGCAGCACATGCAACAAAATTGGTGCAAATTTTGTGCACATTTTACAGCATAAGAAATTTGGTGCAAATTTTGTGTTCTGAATGAATATGATGCTTCCATTCATGGTTTAACCATTTGAAGATGTAAAGTATGATGCAAATTGAGTGTAAACACAAGTGTTTGTACAAAATATTAAGGAAGTTGAAAATACATAATTATATAGAAACATATGAACCTAAAAATTAGTTAATGGGCAAAATGCATGAAATTGAGTCATAGATTATTCAAGGATATCCTATACACTAAACCAACATACTAAATTGCAAAGAATCATACAAATTCATAGAAAAGAAAAATCAAAGATGAAAACAAATTTAAGTGATAAGGACAACCTTGGTTAAGTGAAACAAGTCTTTCAATACCTCTCCAAATGTCCCTTAACCTTTCATCATGTGCAATCAAGTGATATTTAGGGTCTCCAACAATCAAACCTTGATTTGGAGCATTGACTTCAAAAGTCAACCTTTGGGTCAACTCTCCATCCAAACTAATTTTCAGAGTGCGTACTCTAAATCTTTTTCTTTTTGCATAGTAGTCCCTGGTGGGTCAAATAAAGTTTTGACCAACCTTACTTTCACTAAAACTCATTGTTTCATTAATGGTTATGCCTATGCTTATGCCTGCCAATTCATTAGAAATCTGTTTTTGAATTTTTCCTTGCATCTGAATGTGTTATGTTGGGACTTGACTGTTGTGAGTTGAATACCCAATCTGCATTTGTATTCACATTTCATATTCATACAAATTTAAATCTAATGTGATTCTAGGTTATTTTAGTCTGCTACTGTCTGGTGCTGGTTGTAGCTATGTTGCTAGTTTGTTGCCATATAGTGTTTGAACCTACATTTGAGTGATTTAATATTTCTGTTGTTAAGGTGTAAGACCCAAGAAATTTAATTAATTAAATAAACAATTAATTAATAAATGCAGGTAATAGGAGCTCTTATGAAAATTAATGTTAGCTTTTATGGTGTGTAATAGTACTAGCTCAAGTGGTTGGGAGTACTTAAACATGTGGAAAGGACTTAGGTTTGAGTCCGGTGTATGCCATTTGTGTGTTATTTTAATTGCTTATTATTTTAATAATAAACGCTTGGACATGATGAGTGATAATAAAATCCTAGATTTATAGGAATTATTTCTAAACATGAATTGGTTGAATTGGTTGCGCACTTGCTTCGAAACTTTGTGATTGTGTGTTCAAACCTTGGCTAGCGCATTATGTTTCTTTTATCGTTTATCATTTTTTTGCTACATTGGAGAAACTCTAGAAACCCTAGCAGCTGTAAGGGAAGCCAAAGAGGTGAGGGCTGAGTAGTTACCTAACATGAAATCACAAGTTAATGCCTTTAATGATCATTTTCGTTTTTTGGCAATCAATGGACTTAATTCTTAGGTTAGGAATTAGTTAGAGAGAGGGAGAGTGTGGTTTGTGAGTGCCAATTCATGGGGACTGCTAGGGAGGTTTTTCAGAGCATGAAAATGTGATCAAAGGAGATTGTGCAAAGGTTTGAGAGATTAACAACTGGACGTAGGGTCTTTTGATCCAAACCAGTATAAATACTTGTGTTCAATCTTCTTCTCTATCTCTTTATTTCATCTATTATTGAGTTTAAAGAAATTAATTATTGATTTAATTGATAAATTTTGGAAAAAATTTTAAAGTATTAATTTTATTACTTAAAACCAATTTACCCCCCTATTGGTTTTGTCTGCACGCTCAAACATTCCGTTACGCGATACCAACATTTATGTGTATAATTGTTTTATGATGTTTGTGTAGTATAATGCATGCATGTGGTGCCTTGGTATGATCAAAACCTTCGTTGATTTCACGTTTCTGGAATTTTTCCAGAAAGCGCCTGGCGGCATTGAAGGTTCGCCAGGCGATGCATGAATTATGTGTCGCTTTCTGGGTTTTTGTGATGAACCGCCTGGCAGCAAGGGTGACTCCGCCAGGCGGTGCGAACACTTTTCAAAAACACTAGTTATCATAATTTTCACGCAGTAGGAACCGTCAGGCACTAGTTTTATACCGCCAGGCGCCGAGCTTTTGATTTCTGGACGCTAGGCGCCACAAGTTTTTCTAGTTTGTGCAGTTTTTGTAAAACTGCATTTCCCCATTCGTTAACCGTCTGATTTAGGTGAAATTTTGACAGGTGGTCCATAACATGTTGTTCTTCACTTTGAACGGTGGAGATTTGATTTGGATGTCCGTAGCTAGAGATATAAGTTACTCATGATTGTTGGTTAGGAAGTCTTTAAAATGCATGAATAAACTCTTGATAATTTCAAGTAACTACTAATGTGGCATGAGTTGGAAGCATGAGTGGGTTATGTTGTAAGTCTCTATGAATTTGAATGTTTCTTTGGGTTAGTCACATGTTGAGAATTGGTTTATTGGTGAATACATGTGTATCAATATAAATTAAATTGTTGCATAGGAGGTGTGAAGTGCTATATTAATTTGCATTGGTGCATAGAATCATGTGCTTAAGTTGTTAGAGGATTGCTACTTTATATTTGATTTAAGCATGCATATTCATAAGTTGAAATTGAATGCTAACATGTATTTAAATGGTGGAGTATATATATGAATAAATGAGTCATGTGCCTATTGTCTTATTATTTTATAATTTCATATGAGCATGGTTTACTTTTGGGTTCAAATTGAATGTTGGCATTGATTTAAGATGTGAGTATATATGAATTATAAAAAAGAGGAATGTGTACTTATACTTGAAAGATGCATATGTGTTGTGATGTTGTAATTTGGAATATATGAATGTGGATGTTGATTTCTGGATGTTGAGAATTGAATGGTTGAATGCTAGGAAATGAATTAGAGTACCTAAAATCAGTAGTGTCACATTACTGGTGTAGCGCCTAGCGGTGTACGGTGGACTGTTAGGCGGTAGTAAGAAACAAGGAAATCGTGTGAGTTATGGCGCCCGACGGTGATGTGGAACCATCAGGTGGTCTGCACTGCCATTTCTCCTAGCTACGCTACGCAATGGTGCAGTGGCATGGTACGTTTGTGATATATTTTGCATGGCTTGTTGTGTTGGTCCTGGTATGGGATATGCTTGATCTTATCATGAGCGGGTAAGTTCATGACTAGTGATGAACACGTGATGATAGGAGCGGGGAGGTTCATATCCTGATACTCTCGTGTAGGGATACGAGCGGGGAGGTTCATATGTTCCATGCTCACACTTGAGAGATGTTGTGAGCAGGGAGGTTCGCAGCTGGTGGTAGGGGTGGCAAAATGGGCTGGACCCAACGGGCCAGCCCGTCAGCCTGTGCTAAAAGGAACGGGCTGGGTTGAAGATTTCAACCCGTCAACCCGTTCTGGCCCGTCCTGTCCAGCCCGTTAACTTGACAGGCCAAAATACGGGTCAGCCCGTCCTGACCCGTTGGCCCATTTTAAAAAAATAAAATAACATAAAAATAATTAAAAAGATTAACTTTTTAGATTATATATTTTAAATGTATAAATATATAATAGTATTGTAATTTAAATCATTAACACCTACAAATTAAGTTTGAATTATTAGTTATAATTGAATAATTTAATATGTAAATTTAATAATTATTTTAACTTATCTAATTAAAAACATTAACTAATCAATTAAAAGTTAAAATAATATTTTATTTGATTAAATATGACTTTAATAATAATTTATATGTATATATAAACAAATTTAAAAAATAAAACAAATTAAAAAAAAAAACTAGACGGGCCAACCCGGCCCGGCCCGTTAGCCCGTCCTATACGGGACGGGTTGTAACAATTGGCTTGTTTTTGTTTGACGGGCCAGCCCAGCCCGACCCGTTCTTTTGACGGGCCACATACGGGCTGGGCCAAAACGGGCCAGGCTGGCCCATTTGCCACCCCTAGCTGGTGGATCACGTGTGTTGGACTACGAGTGGGGAGGTCCGTAGAGTTGGAGTACGAGCGGGGAGGTTCGTAGAGTTGGACCACAACGGGCAGGTTCGTGGAAGCATTGGAATCCCTAAGACTAACTTGAGTATGTACCTTGTGTAGCGTAGTATGCTTTTCTTGTTTTTGTTATCATGTTATGATGTGAGACTTGGATCAGGAGATGTTGTGCCATGAGCGGATAAGTTCATGGATGGTGGTGAACACGTGATATGATAAGAGCGAAGAGGTTCATATCCTGATAATCTCGTGTGGGGGGGGGGTGTTCGTAGGTTCTGTCCTCACACTTGAGAGATGTTGCGAGCGGGGAGGTTCGTAGCTGGTGGATCACGTGTGTTGGACTACGGGCGGGGAGGTCCGTAGAATTGGACTACGAGCGGGGAGGTTCGTAGAGGTAGGGCTACGAGCGGAGAGGTTCGTAGAGGAAGCATCATGATCGAGTAGGTTCATGGGAGCATCATATATCTTGAGTCCATGGTCAATTATTTGTCTAAATTGAAGGTTGAAAAACCTAGGGAAATTAAGGTCTTGGCTAAGAATTAACTAGAATAAAATAGATGGGTGTATCTTGATTTTTATTAACTTATATGTTAACTATTTATGAGCTCACCCTATCTGCTTATGTTTGGCGATGATCGTGTAATGCGTTACATAGGAGCAGATAATGTTGTAGGTGGTGTTGGTAAGGTATAGCATCAGAGAGAGGGTTAGTTAGGAAAAGCTTTTACTGGAGTTTATCATTATTATTTGTATGAACTTTGTAAACATTGTTTTACTGAATTTGTTCATCACATATGTCCAAGGGCCATTGTTGGAGCATACTATGCATTTGTTTCAGCACTTATGCATAATTGAATGAATTAATCTTGATTCACTTCTTTCACAGAGCAAGTTCTACTAATGTGTTGTGTAAAAATCACTATGGTCATATTCTGAGCATTATTCTGCTATTGCAGTTTTGAGCATGTGCAAAAGTTGCATGCTTTTGAGTTGGGGTGTTGTCTTTATTAGAGTAACACGTGAATTTTTTATGTGTGAAATGAATATTCACTGTAGTTGTGTTTTGATCCCTTCTATAATATGATTCTACATTTTAGATTTAGTTAGAATAGACTTTCATGTATTAGTGTTAGTTCCTTATATACAAGAAAACTAGGCTAAACTAGGCTAACTAGTTAGTCTCAAACTACTAAAAAGCATATTAAAGGTTAGTTGTTAGTAAATGGAAATCAAAATGTACTCTAAAATGATTCAATAATACTAATGCAACAATGCAAAACAACAAACACATATCACACTCTCATCTTAACTTTTAAAGTCTTAAAATGAGAATTTTTCTTCAAATTGAGTGTGTGGGATTTAAAATATAGTATGACAATGTTATTTTCATCCTTTGTCCATGCATAATATGATGCAAGTGGACTTTAGAAACAAACAAGTGAACAAAATATAAAGAGAATTAAAAAATGACTAGTTCAAGTAAAGTGAGTGCAGAATGGCTTGTAAAGAGTGCCTAAAAAGCATATGAAGGCAGAAAATGAGTTTCAAGTGTTGTTAATGCTTTGAAAATATTTCAATATGATGTAATAGGTAAAATAAACAGTGAGGACCCTCCAACAATCTTAGTTTCATGAAATCACTATCCAAACCCCACTTTCAAGTAAGAAAACTAAGCCAATTATGCACATGCTTGTATGATCATGGGTCAAAACGATTAGCAGTGTGCAAATTCATGATTCTACCATCTAGACATGGTTAATATGATGCTAATGAGTTACTGAAACAATGAATTTTCCTAAAGAACTAATGGAGAATAAAATTCCTAGTTCTAGGTAGTCTAGAAAACCTTCAATGAGCATATCACACTCAAAACTTGTAAAATGCTTGGAATGAGATAATTGAAGGCTTAAACATGTTTCAAATCACTAAACCAAAATTCTAAAACGCTCAAACATTGATTTGGAGCTTTAACGTGAAAATTCAACCTTTGGGTCAACTCTCCATCAAAAGTGACTTTTATAGTGGGTGAAATGTGAACCCTTGCTGAATTTTTTTGGTTTTAATTGCTGGAGCTAATTCTTTGGTTGTAATTGTTGGAAATAATTGTTTGGTTTTAATTGTTGAAACTAATTGTTTGGTTTTATTGGTTATGATTTGTGCTAATGTAGGTGTTTGTGAGTAGGGTTGTTGATTGGTGGTGATTGTTCTCCGCTGGAGCTTCAAAGTAAAGGTGAGTGGCTTATTTTGCTCTTCAATTGTTTTTTTTTGTCTGTTTATGCTTTGAATTTGGTTTTGGATCCATTTTACTATCATTAGGTAATTACTATCGGAATTCCTCTAACTAGGTAATTTCAATCAATACTTTTGGTCTGCATAGTCATGGGACTTGCATTCCAATTAGGACAATGATGTTTGGTTACTATTTGGATATCTTACACAATAAGTGAGATATTTCCCCACATTGCTCCACTTAATTCCAATTCTCCCTTTAACAATCTAATTTAAGGCCTTTATTGTTTTATAGAATATGGGTGAACCTCCTTTCAATCGTGCTTGGATGTATGATCGTTGTTATAATGGTAGAAGGGGGTTAAAGGAGTCTTTTGTCTTAGATGTTGAAAATTCTATCCGAGTAGCAAGACAATCTAGATATTTTGAACTTGAAGGTGGGATTAGATGTCCTTTCATTAAGTATGATTGTACAAGGATTTTGACAAATGAGGTTGTCAAAGTTCATCTTTATAAAAAATGGTTCATACCAATTTATTGGATTTGGACATTACACGGTGAAGATATGATAGTTGTTGATTTACATGAAGGTGATAATTATGTTTCTAGAGATGGTGTACATATTGTTGAAATGGAGCAATTGTGTGAGAGGTGGTCAATAACGCTTTGTGTCAATTTCAATCAACCCAATAACCCATAGACACTAACTTAGAAGAGTGTCCTAATGAATCCACACAAAGGTTTTATAATTTGTTAGCAGAGGCAAATCAATCTTTATTTGAAGGGGCGAGAGACTCTAAATTGTCAGTATGTGTTAGACTTCTATCTTATAAGTCTAATTGGAATATTCCCGACCAATGCTTAGAGGCTTTCACCAAACTTTTGTTAGATCTCACACCACCAAATATGAGCTTGCCAAAGAGTTATTATGATGCTAAGAGGTTAGTATCAAAGTTGGGATTGGAGGCTAAAAAAATTGATTGTTATATGAGTGGTTGTATGCTCTGTTATGACAATGATAATGGAAAAAATATGCGGCATTGCTTGAATGTAAATTTTGTCACAAACCAAGATATCACCCACTTCATCAAGGATTAAGGCGCAAAAAACAATTACAGTTAAGTCAATGTTCTATTTGCCTATAATTCCAAGATTACAAAGAATGTTTGCTTCTATGCAAACCACGCCACATATGACTTGGCATAATGAAAACCAAAGCCAAGGAATGCTACGCCACGTATCTGATGGTGGAGCCTAGAAGCACTTTGATCGTAAACATCCTACCTTTGCGTCTGATCCACGCAATGTGCAACTTGGTCTATGTTCAAATGGATTTAACCCTTACATTCAGGCTTCACTTCTCCATATTCTTGTTGGTCCGTGATTGTTACTCCATACAATCTTTCTCCTGAAATGTGCATGTCAAAACCTTATATGTTTTTGAGTTATCTAATACCAGGGCCATCCAATCCAAAGGCCTCTATTGATGTTTACTTGGAGCCCTTAATTGATGATTTTAAGAAGTTGTGGGTTGGTATCTTGACCTATGATGTTTCAAGGAAACAAAATTTTATGATGTGGACTGTTAATAATTTCCATACTTATGGGATGTTATCTGGTTGGGGCACACATGGTAGATTAGCCTGTTTGCATTGCATGGAGCACAATAAGTCATTCACGTTAAATTATGGTCGCAAAAGTTGTTGGTTTGACACAACATCGTAGGTTCTTACCTAAGGGCCATCACTTTAGGAGAAATATTAAAGCCTTTCGAAAAGGGCAAGTTGAAACAGATGGGCCACCTCCTAGGTTGACACCATTACAAGTTTGGAGAAGAGTGAAGCATTTTCCAAAAGTCACTGAAAATGGTGTAACACGGATAGATGGATATGGAAGTGGCATAATTGGACAAAAAGAAGCATTTTTTGGGATCTTCCATATTGGAAAGATAATTTGTTAAGGCATAATCTTAATGTAATGCACATAGAAAAAATTTCTTTGAGAACATATTCAATACTATTATGAATGTGACAGGAAAGACAAAGGACAATGAGAAAACAAGAAGGGATTTAGGATTGTATTGCAAGCGAAAAGACTTGAAGTTGAAGGTTCAAGATAATAGGAAAATATTAAAGCCTAAAGCGAATTACACCTTAACTCCAGATGAAGCTAAATCAGTTTGTTGGTGGATAAAGGAACTTAAGATGCCAGATGGTTATGGTTCCAACTTGGCTAGATGTGCTAATGTAGAAAAGGGAATAATCCATGGAATGAAAAGTCATGATTGCCTTATATTCATGGAGTCATTACTTCCTATTGCATTTGGTGTTTTGCCCATTCATGTTTTAAATCCTCTTACTAAAATTAGCCATTTTTTCAAAGATTTATGCTCTGCAACATTAAAAGAGGAATCTCTAAGAAGAATGGAGGAAAATATTCCAATTATTCTCTGCAAATTAGAGAGAATAATCCTTCCTGAATTGTTTGATTCCATGGAACATCTCCTTATTCATCTCTCCCATGAAGCATTGTTAGGTGGACCAGTGCAATACAGATGGATGTATCCATTTAAAAGGTACTAAAGGACCTCCCTATTCATATTTATAATTAATTTTGTCATCAATTTTTTTCATCATGATGTATTTTTTTATTTGTATAGATTCATGGGTGATTCAAAATGATCAATAAAAAATAAAGCAAGAGTTGAAGGTCCTATTTATGCATCTTATTTACACCGTGAGACAACATATTTTTGTTCTCATTACTTCAACAACTTCATGTTGTCACCAAGCAATTGGAGGAATGAAGTTGAATGTCAAAGAAATGTGTCAACGTTGTCTATTTTTCAACAACATGGTCAACATGTAGGGAGAGAATCGATTCATTGGTTAACTGATGTCGAGTTCAAATCTGCTCATATTCATGTGTTAATCAATTGCACTAAAGTCAAACCATATATTGAGTAAGTTATATCCTCCTTTGTCAACAACTTTGTGGTCAATTTTATATAAGCCTCTAAAAATTTACCCTTGGAATTTATTTTCACTAACTCATTCCTTATGTGCTTGCAAATACTTGAGACTAGTGCTTCTACTCGTATTCATTAAGACTTTCCTGAATGGTTCCAATATCAGGTATGTAATGTACCATTAAAAAGAAGAAGAGGAAGAAGAAGAAGAAGAAGAAAGGGAAGAAAAGGAAGAAGAAGAAGAAGAAGAAGAAGAAGAAGAAGAAGAAGAAGAAGAAGAAGAAGAAGAAGAAGAAGAAGAAGAAGAAGAAGAAGAGGAAGAAGAAGAAGAGGAAAAGGAAGAAGAAGAAGAGGAAGAAGAAGAAGAGGAAGAGGAAGAAGAAGACAAAGAAGAGGAAGAAGAAGAAGAAGAAGAAAAAGAAGAAGAAGAAGAAGAAGAAAAAGAAGAAGAAAAAGAAAAAGAAAAAGAAGAAGAAGAAGAAGAAGAAGAACTTAAGAAGAAGAAGAACTTAGGAAGAAGAACTTAAGAAGAAAAACTTAAGAAGAAAAACTTAAGAAGAAGAACTTAGGAAGAAGAACTTAAGAAGAAGAACTTAGGAAGAAGAACTTAAGAAGAAGAACTTAAGAAGAAGAAGAACTTAAGAAGAAGAACTTAAGAAGAAGAAATTAAGAAGAAGAACTTAGGAAGAAGAACTTAGGAAGAAGAACTTAAGAAGAAGAACTTAGGAAGAAGAACTTAGGAAGAACTTAGAAAGAAAAACTTAGGTAGAAGAACTTAAGAAGAAGAACTTATTTGCTCTTCATGTTCTTAGGAAAAACTTTCTTCAACATGTACTAAATTAACTTGTGTACTATTATTCTTACTTGGTATTGATCGTGCTTATGTAATATTTGACAAACATACATGTGGTACATATTATTTTGTATGTTTTATAAAAAATATAGTGTGTCATCTGATATATATTATGATGGAGTTTGATAATGATACAATATTTGATATAATGGAATGTTGGAATGTTGGACTGCTGGATTTATCTGTGTTGGAATTTTCTATATGCAGGTATTGTAGAATGTTAAAAAAGCAAATAAATCGAAACAAAAATTTTACACTTACCGACGGATTACCGACTGCCAGATCCGTCGGTAATAATCGACGGCATGAACGACGAACTTGTCCATTGGTAATTACCAGTGGATGTTTATAATTCGTCGGTAAAGTAGTATCGACGATGAATTTTTTGTCATCGAAAGTCCATCGGTAAAACATCATTACCGACGGATTATGGCCATTACCGACAGATTCAGACCGTCGGTAATAAGAGTTTTTCTTGTAGTGTTTGATTGCATGTTTTTTCAAAGTTTGTGAATATTAGATTCTTGTTAAATATCAGGAGTGTTTATTTACATGAGTATTTTGAGTGAAAATACAAGCCAAAACACTTGAGCGAATTTTGGTGAGAAAATATACATTTGAAACTTGAGTGATATTTCATATTTGATTTTCTTGTAACATCAAAAGATTAGCTCATGTGAGAAAAATATTTTTTTTGTTTTTCCATTTGCATGTACATGATAACTTGATTTCTAGAAAATTGATTTGTTTCTAGTGATGTTCATTTCTTTGACCTAGTCTAGATATGGAATAAAAAGAACAGAATAAAGTTTTGAAATTACTCAATTTTTCCTATGAGTGCAAAAGGATAAGTGTAGGGTGTGTGATGAGTGCATATTTATGTTCTCATTTAGTCCTTAATTTTAAATTATTAATTGACTTTTTGTGTTTAAAAAATTGATTAATTAGGGTTTGTGATAATTAGGTTTTTTGAGCTTATGAGAAAAAAAAAATCTTAAAAAGGGTTATTTACTTGCATAAATTATTTTGCGATATTCAAATATTTGTTTATGCAACTAAAGTTGAGTTAAGTTCATTGAGGGTGTAAAAATAAATTAGTTAAGTGACAAAACACATTTAAAAATAAAGCCAAACTCTGTAAACTCTAGAAAAGTATGTCTTACACCCTCTAATTTACTTATATACTCCCCATTTTCAACAATAGGCCACACAATCAGTTATCACTATTACACCCCCTATCATGTTATTTTTACACCCATTCTAAGACTCATATAAATTAACCCAATCAGAGAATGCCATGTGGCACTATCCTACATTCACAAAATTTATGCAATCACATCTTGACACGTGGTCATGATCCTTGCACACATATTTGCACCAACCATAGGATGCCATGTGTTAACCCCTCATTGCACAGTCAATGGATCAAAGTTGGTCAAAGTTTGGTAAAAACTCAAAACTAGTCAAAGTTTGGTCAAATGGACAAAACAAGAGGAGTTAAAATACAAATATTGATATCTTTGAATTTCTCTACAAATAGAGTAATTATAAAGGTTGAATTGGACATTAATGCAAAAATTAGTTGTTGATTATTTATTACATGTTTTTAAATAATTTACTTATTTAATTATATCAGTAAATATCAACAAACAATCGTTCCCAAATATTTTTAAAACTGGCTAGATGTCTTCAAATCCTTTTAGATATTTATAACCACCACAAAGATAAATTATATTTATGATTATTTAAAAGATATTTGCAGAATATTATATTAACAGAAAGGAGATTTCATCAACAAAAAAGCTAGATCCAAAGCTCAATCAAGTTCTATATAAACACCACAAGAAAATATCTCATTAACAACCAATTTTAGTGATCAAAAGTTGCTAGTCACTATAGTGACCAATTTAGACACCAACTTACAAAATAAAAAATTATTGGTTACTAAAATAGTCACTATTATGAATAAAAAATTATAATTGGTTGCTAAGTGAAAAAGGGGAATGGATCATCACGCACTTGCACAAGTGAAATAAATTGTTTCAAATGTCTTGGTAGAGGTCATATAGCATCTCAATGCCTCACCAAAATGACCATGATTCTTAGGGGTGTTGATAGAATTAGTAGCCAAGATGAAAGTGAGAGTGGAAGTGAGGAATCTAATGAGTCTAATGTAGAAGATGTTCATCCTTGTGATGGGGACCTTGTAATGGTTAGAAGGATCCTCAACAATCAACCTAGTCCACAAGCACTAACACAAAGAGAGAACATTTTTCACACAAGGTGTAAAATTTGGTAAAACACTTGTTCTCTAATTGTGGATAATGGATTGTGTGTAATTTTTGCAGCACTAGGTTGCTTGACAAGTTATCTTTGAATCTCTTACCTCTAACAAAACTTTACAAACTTCTTTAGCTTAATGAAGAGGAAGATTGGGCAGTCAATCATCAAGTGAAGGTAAATCTTTTCATAGGAAAGTATGAAGATAGTGTACTTTGTGCTGTAGTACCTATGGAAGAATGTCATGTCTTATTGGTGAGACCTTGGCACTTTGATATGAAAACCATGCACAATGGTCTCTCACCAACCATATTACCTTCACTCACAAGGATAAAAAGTTTGTTCTTCAACCTCTTTAACCATCTCAAGTTGTTGAGGACAAGCTTCAAATGAAGAACAAAAGAGAAGAAGAGAGAAATGAAGACAAAAAAAAGGTCCTCAAAATGTTCAAAAGCTAAATAAAGATGAATTTGAGGTGGGAGATATTGGTGTTCCTTCTCCTAAGATCATTCAATATGAGAACATTTTAATGATGATATCTTTGAATCAAGTTGTCAATGTTGAACAATCTTCATACCTCCTACTATGTAAAGTAACACTCACATGCACAGCCACATCTCTTGAGCTTAAGAATCTACCTCCTAACATTGAAAAACTTTTGAAAGAGTTTGAGGATATATTCCCTAAGGAAGGGCCTATTGGCCTTCCTCCTTCAGGGGATTGAGAATCTAATACATTTAGTTCTTGGGAAAAGTCTTCCAAATGGACCACCCTATAGAGTCTCAAGTGCAAGAGTTGTTGGAGAAGGGTTGGGTTCAAAAGAGTCTTAGCCCTTGTGTTGTGCCTATTTTGTTAGTGCCTAAAAAGGATGGCAAGTGAAGGATGTGCTGTGATTGTAGAGCTATAAATAACATCACCATAAAATATAGGCATATCCAATTCCTAGACTTGATGATATGCTTGATGAGTTGCATGGGTCTCTCATGTTTTCGAAAATTGATCTAATGAGTGGTTATCACCAAATAAGAATAAAAGAGGGTGATGAGTAGAAAACCACTTTTAAGGCCAAATTTGGATTATATGAGTGGTTGGTGATGACTTTTAGGCTTACTAATGCACCTACATATTCATGAGGCTAATGAATCATGTTGTTAGAGATTTCATAAGAAAAATTGTGGTTGTTTACTTTGATGATATCCTGATATATAATAAGAGCTTGCATGGGCACATAGATCATCTGAGGTTTGACCTTGCCATTCTTAGAGAGAATAAATTGTTTGATAATAAAGAGAAATGTAGATAGTGTTATCTTTTTAGGATTTGTAGTGAATAAAAATAGGGTTCATGTTGACCCTACAAAAACAAAGGCCATCCAAGAATGACCTACTCCTTAAAATGTTGGAGAAGTTAAGAGCTTCCATGGGTTGGCAAGCTTTTATAGAAGGTTTGTTCCTAACTTTTATACTTTGGCTTCACCCCTCAATGAGCTCGTCAAGAAATATGTATCTTTTGATTGAGATGAAAAATAAGAGTCTACTTTTAAACAACCAAAAGAAAGACTCACCAATGCAACCATTATTGCCTTACTAGACTTTTCAAAAACTTTTGAGCTAAAGTGTGATGCATCAAGTGTAGGAATAGGTGTTGTGTTGCTACAAAGAGGACACCCAATTGCTTACTTCAGTGAAAAACATAATAGTGCCTTCCTCAACTACCCCACCTATAACAAAAAGTTGTATGCCTTAGTTAAGGCCTTTCAAACTTAGGAACACTATCCAATGTCCAAAGAGTTTGTCATTCATAGTGACCATGAGTTGCTTAAATACTTGAAGGGCCAATGCAAGTTGAATAAAGGCATGCTAAGTCAATGGAATTCTTAGAACAATTTCCTTATGTGATAAAGTATAAGAAGGGCAAATGTGGTGGCTAACGCCCTGTCTAAAAGATACACCTTGCTTTCAAAATTAGGAGCCCAAATTCTTGGATTTGATCACAATCCATAAATATATGCTCAAGATTATAAGTTTTCCTCTACTTATGCACAGTGTATGGAAAAACCTGAAGGAGGTTTCTATGTGAATGAGGGGTATTTATTTAAAGAAAGAAAAATATGTATTCCCCAAGTTTTGCAAAGAAAACTCCTTGTACAAGAAACACGTGAAGGGGGATTGATAGGTCACTTTGGGGTAGAAAAAACCTTAGGATTGATAGGTCACTCTTGGCCCTATATAAGGAAGCATGTCCAAAGATATTGACAAAGATGCATCACTTGTTTACAATCCAAATCTAGGATAATGTCTCATGGACTTTATACCCCCTTGCATGTTGCTTCAGTCCCTTGGGAGGATATGAGTATGGATTTTGTCTAAGGACTCCCAAGAACCCAAAGGGGTTGTGATTCCATTTCTGTGGTGTTGGATCGCTTTAGCAAAATGGCACATTTTATACCCTGCCACAAAGTGGATGATGCTAGCAACATTGCTAAGTTAGTCTTTAGAGATACTGTAAAACTTCATGGTATACCCCGAACTATAGTTCTGATAGAGAAACTAAGTTTCTAAGCCAGTTTTGGAAAAGTCTTTAGTCAAAGCTAGGAACTAAGCTTAATTTTTCTACTTCTTGTCATTCTAAAATTGATCGGCAAACAGAAGTTGTCAATAGGTCTCTCTCTACTATGCTAAGGGCAATTTTGAAAGGAAACCAGAAATCTTGCGATAAGTACCTTCCCCATATTGAGTTTTCTTACAATAGAGTAGCTTATAGAACTACTACGTTATTTCCTTTTGAGGCTATTTATGGCTGTAATCCTCTCACTTCAGTTGATTTGATGCCACTTCCCACATCTTATGACTTTGTTCATAAAAAAGGAGTAGCAAAATCTAATTTTATCAAGAAAATTCATGAGAGGGTCAAAAGTCAAATTCAACAGCAAACTAAGAGATATGTCAGATACAACAATTGGGGAAGGATAGAAGTTATTTTTGAATAAGGGGATTAGGTTTGGCTTCACCTAAGCAAAGATAGATTTCCTAAGAAAAGAAAGTCCAAACTTAGCCCCTAAGAGATAGTCCCTTTAAAGTGCTCAAGAGAGTAAACAATAATGCCTATAAGCTAGAGCTGCCCGAGGAATATAAAGTTCATGCCACCTTTAATGTTACTAACTTAATTCCTTTTGCATGTGGAATTAATGATGAGGTAGACCCTTCAAATTTGAGCACAAATCCTTCTCAAGCAAGTTGGGATTTGTATTTTGGGCCTAATAGAATAGGGTTTTCTTTGGGCAATGTATTAGGCCTTGGAGGGCTTTTAGGTCTTGGAAGTGATTTGGGCTAAATGATTGGGCCTACCTTTGGACCATGAGTGGAGCGCTCCACCAAAGGATCTAAATCCTTCTTTGCGCAAGCTTGTCCACCAAACTATTCCTTATGTGCCTAAAAGCAAGTTCCATGTGACTTGCTTAGTTGGCAAGTCACACCTTCCTCGTGCTCTCTTTTTTTTGCTAAATACAACCTTCTAGACCCTTTTTCCCTCCCTTTTTGTAGGCCACCTAGCTCTCCTTTTCTCCTATAAATAGACAATTTAGGACCTTGTAAAAATCAGACATGAATATAGTAGAGAAACTTTGTTGATATGACTCTAGACACCTCTCCTTTTGTGAACCAACTTAGAATAGAACTTCCCTTAGTGGCTTGCTCAAGCTTCCTTCCTTGAGTGTTAGCCTAACTTCACTTCAGAATCTCCTTCAAACATCATAGTCGAACCTCCAAAAATCCAAACTTCAGTTTACTTGCTCTTAATAACATGTAACTTCATCATATGATAATGACTTGAAACATGTCCAACACATAGCAAATGATAAACATAATTATTAATAGTCGTTTTCATGATATGACAATAACATGAACACACTTCCACACATAAACTATTGACAAAAACTAGCTAATAACATATGTCTTCACCACATTTATCAATCATGAATACTTTTCTTTTTCTAAGCATTCAACCCTCCCAATGCATTCATCAAGTTAAATCTAAACTTTAGTTTATTTTCATACAAAGCAACACGTACCTTCAATAAATGATAGCAACGTAGACACGGTTGAACATGTAATAATGATAGAACCCGAATGATATCACACATTTTATCACATGATAATGAAACAAACACACAATTCAACACAAACATTTAACCTAGTTAGCTCCCGTTACTTGATCTTAATGAGTTATTTGTAAGACCCACTAAATTTAAATAATTAAATAAATAATTATTTAATAAATGCGGGTAGTAGAAGCCTTTATGACATTAAATGTAAACCTTAATGATGTGAAAAAGTACTAGCTCAAGTGGTTGAGAGTACTTAATTGTTTGAGAGGACTTGTGTTCAAGTCTTATGGATGCCAATTGTGTGTACTTATTTATTATTATTTTAAATATATGTTAGTCGTGATGTGAAATAATATAATACTTGAATTTTATTAGTTAACATGAAACATAAATTGGCTTGATGGTTGTACATGTGCTTGGTAATGGGCATGGTTGTGGGTTCAAACCTTAGTGAACCCAAATCAAACTTTATTTTTGTTAAACTTAGTTTTGGTTTGAATGTGAAAGGGTGGATGAAACCCTAGCAACCAAAGAGGGCTGGGAGTTCCTTCGTTGTTTTAAATTGTGATTGCTACGTAATCATGTAATGTATGGAATTGTTAAAGCTTGCATCTCGGTTAATGTCGAGTTCAGTGCTGGAAAATATGGGCAGAACCCAGTTGTGCATGCACCGCCTGGCGGCACAAGAACTACCGCCAGGCGGCCGGGCAGTACAGCCTATTTGGTTGATTGGCATGGATTTCGTGTTGTGGGCTATTTAATTAGAAATTCGTTATATATATATATATATATATATATATATATATATATATATATATATATATATATATATATATATATATATATATATATATATATGTCTAAAATGGAAGATTTAGATGAATGTGGCATGTTAGGGATTAGGGAAGGTTAGAGAAAGTGAAGGTGGGAAAAGTGATATAATGTAATGGATGTTATAAATGTTTGGTTGTATGTGCTAAGCTATATTCCAGAAAGTATGCTAATTTGGTAAAACGAGAAGTGTGAATTAGCATGTGGCATTATTGTTAAAGAGATGGTATGCTAAGAAATGAGAAAAATGCCAAGTGCAATGTGTGAAGTGCAAACTAGTTTTAGGAACATGTAGGTATGAATGAAAATTATGTTTATTGGGTGGTGAAGCTAATATGCTACATTGTTTGTGTTATTTTTAAGAAGTGTGTACAACATTGGTAATTATTATTTGCATGATTAAATGGTGTGTATGATAATCTGGTGATAGAATCGTGCTTGGAAGCCATAATTGTTATGTATTTTGGTGTGCTGTATGAATGGGGATCCTTGAGATCTGTTAAAGTGCCAAAGAAACCAGTAGCATTGCGCTACTGGTATGGCGCCTCACAACATGAGTGAGCCGCCAGGCGGTAGGGTTTTAACAGAGATAGTGGTCATTGTGTGCGCGGGGCGCCTGGTGGTGGGGAGGGTTCCACCAAGCGAATGGTGCAGCAAAGACCCTGATGGTGTAGTGGCGCCTGGCGACGTGAGGCGGGTGCGCCAGGCGGTGGCGGCGCGAGGCGCCTGACAGCAGGTCGGAGTCCGCCCGATGATGACGGTGTAGTGATGATTCTGCAGGCGCGTGGCGCCTAGCGGTGTGTGATGCCCGCCAGGCGGTCTGGACCTAGTGTCCGCCTAGCGACGTGTGATGCGCGCCAGGCGGATTTGGTTCAGTGAGGATGTGCGAGGATAGGTTTCTACACAGCTTTAGGTGATGTTCATGATGCAAGGCTTTGGCTGGGGGCCCAGTTATGAGTGCTTCTTGTATTGGGGTAACACGTGACCACTCTAGGTTGTAGCCTAATGGTTTAGGAAGTCCAGTGGAGTGTGCGAGTTGTGGCTCATACGGCGAGGTTTGGGTGATTGCCCTCTTCAGTGCATTCTGTTAGAGTTTTGGTAGTTTGGAACAACTACAAACTGATGTTTGTTTTGGGGAGCTCCACTTGGTGTCACGGTGAGATGCTGTGGCAAAGTTATTCCCACGTGTGGACTATCAGGTGGTGGCACGTAGTCGGAGGGGCGAGTAGACACTCGTGCAACAAAGATCGATCATTGATCTCACCTAAAGGGTATAGAAATGATAGACGTCTAATGCAAGTAATGGAAGTGGAGAAGTAAGGAAAAAGGGAGAAGAATACTAACCCGGGGTTTTAACGTTGAGATGTTGTATTGAATATTTAATCTTGTTTGGTTTTAATTACATGAGCTCACCCTATTTGTGTGTGTTTGGCGATGATCATGTAACTTGTTACATAGGAGCAGATATTGGTGCAGGTGAGCAGGCTGACGCATAGACTTGGAACGGGGATAGCATGGGAGTCTTTTAATTTATTATGTTTAAGAAATAAATTTGTAAACTCTCATGAGTACCTTGATATCATTTCCATTTTTATAAACTGATTATCGATTTTATTGTACCTTAATAAAAGTTTTAAATATTTTCGCGTTTTTTGTAAGTTGTTGAATAATAAATGAGGTCGTTTTATTAAAATTTATTTTTGTTTATTTTAAATAGTAATTTTCGGATACAACGTTACATTATCCATTCATTCCTCTCTTGAAATCTACTTTGACACTCTGATCTTAACGAGTTATCTCGTTATTTTACTTCAAGTTGTCCACCAATGTTCTACTTTAAAGTTGCAACCCTTTCCCCAATTTCCTCTTATTTTATTAATTTATAATCACAAAAGTTGAGAAACTATAGACACTCTCACAAAATTTTTGGAGATAAAATAAGGATAACTACCTCAAAGATAATTTTCATATGATAACACATCCCATGCATTACGGTTAACCTCTCTATTTCTTAAAAAAGTTTTATATGAAGTAATTTTTTTAAAATTAAATAATTAATAATTTAAATACAAAAAATTATATGACATACCCCTGCCCTTTAACATAGTGTCTTAGGCTTAAATTGTCAAATCCTTAATCAATGTAAATTATCACCTCCCGCAATCACATTGCTTGTGGCACCTAATGAATCACATTTGTCTATACTCTTCTAATAGAGGTCTACTCACTTAGTATGTGCAACGTCTACCAAAATGTTTGCTCTTCACCAATTGTTATTGAAACATCCATTTTGTTATTGTTTTGAAATTTTCATGTTCTTACGCATATATTAAAGCCTTAAAAAGACTAGAGATGACAACAAGTAGGTTCATGTACGAGTAGTATGCATAATCACTACGCGTCTTATCTGAAGATATTTGTCCCATTACCTCCCATTAGTGGGGTATCTGTGAAAAAAAAATACATGAGGATATAAAAAGACTCGGGGTTACCATTGATATCATAGATATTTTTCTATATTTTTTAAAATTTTAAATAATTTTATTTAAAAGTAAATCTTTAAAATATAAATTTAGGCAAAAGAAATTATTTTTAAGTACAATTTAAATCAAATTACACAAAAAAAAATATTAACGCAAATACATTTGGTCTTTCTCAAAAGCAAATTAAAATGAATTTGGTCAAAATATAATTTTTTAAAATTAATTGTTTACAAAAGTAACTCCAATATCATGTAAATAAAAAATAGAAATATACAAAGTTAAATTTTAAATTCTTCCTCCATAATTAATATTTTCCACTAATAATTTTACTTAGATTACTTAAATTAAAAAAAAATACTCAAATAAAATTTATTAGTAATTATTAGTGAGTAGTAGATGTTCGCATGTTGATACCATACCAACTCCATTAATAAATGAGTAATTTAAAGAGATACATTTAATATTTAATATATGCCACGGGTTAAGATTTTTGCACTACTCCAGAGATGGAAAGAAAATATTTCAAGGCACTATTTAAAAGGATCACTCTAAATATGGATCTTGAATGTAATATTAAATGTAATATTAAATGAATCTTGAATTAATCATTATAAATATAATTTTATTTTATTTAAAGGACAAAAATACTCCTAAATAATATATATTTCTAAATAATAATTTATTTAATGTACAACTATAAAAAATTAAAAAATAATTAAATAATAAAATCACTGCTAAAAATTAAAATATAAGTAAATGTAAAAAAATAAAATTAATTTAAAGGAGTGACAAAAGATATTATGAAGAAAGGGGAATTTTTTCGCATGAAAGTACAATATTTTCATCATATTGAAAAAGACTAAAAATTTCAAGAGTTAATTTTTTGTTTGCAAAAGTTGAAGATTGTACCTTTCAAACGTTTCAAGCTTTCAATACTAAGACTTTTCAAGTGTCAGAGAGATATTTTTACTTATATTTTTAGTAAAGGTCTTAAAAATCTCAAAGTGTTTAATTTGTGTCAAAGATATTGTTTAAAAATTCTAAAAGACACTTTTATCTTTATAAAATGTGTTATATAAATTTATATTATTTTAATTAATAAAATTATTTTTTCAGTTTTTAATGTAAAAATGGTAAAATCATTAATTATACCTCACTAGTTAGTATTCTCATTTAAAAACTTCTCAACAATTGAACATCATTTATTAATAAGAAATAATTTTTTAAGATTAAAAAGATATATATAATAAAAAAATTTGAGAAATACCACAACTGTGAATTAAAAGTTATAATTATAACGTAGTTTTTAGGGATGATAATGTGGGTCGAGCTGACCCGCATTAGGTTCGCACATTGCGGGCTTGCGAGTTCTTCTGCATATTTGGACATTTTGACTTAAAAAAAAAATTGTGGATATCATAATTTTAATATTTGAAGTATCAAAACAGACTAATAAAACGAACCTAAAGCATGAAAATAGTCCAATATAATAAATCAAAATAGTCCATAATATTTAGAACATCATAATTTTAATATTTGGACTATTAAAACATTCAAATAAGTTACTTAGAGTGATAAGTGTTAGGTTATGCAGGCCACGGTCTAACCTGCGTGGGCCATTGTTTATGTGGGTTGCGGTCTAGCCCATACGACCACAGGTCATGCAGGTCGGACTTTGACAGACCTGTGAGTTCAATATATATTGGTCCGTCCCGCATATTTTCGACAAGTCTACGCGCCGAACCGCTGGACCAAGCCCATATTATCATCTAGTAATTTTAAATACCATTGAATTAAGATGTATGAAATTGATGTTTATAATAAAAAAATGTACTTGTTTTAAAAAATTATTTCTTAACAATTCAACATAATTGTATAAGCAAAGACAAATAATCTTTTAATATTGAAAATATATGATAATGAACTTTTCAATTAAAAACTTACAATTACATATTAGTTTTATGCATTAATATAGCACCTCTTATATTAATTTTTTTTATTAAAAACATAAGTGTTTTTTTTTTAAAAATCATTATTTCTTCTAAATTTAAAAAAAAAAAA
>Ga0214543_1004469_pt1 | contig 26464 bp, 9 predicted proteins | sample CNSS2metaG_FD_160094 | JGI IMG/M metagenome (GOLD analysis project Ga0214543, IMG submission 160094) | Root nodule microbial communities from cowpea collected in UCLA plant growth center, Los Angeles, California, USA - CNSS2 | ecosystem: Host-associated > Plants > Roots > Nodule | place: USA... | reverse complement strand
ATATATATAATTAATAATATAATATATAAATATAAACATATATATATATATATATATATATATATATATATATATATATATATATATATATATATATATATATATATATATATATATATATATATAATATTTACATTGGTTTAACTTAACAGAGCAGGGTATCGCACACGTTTTACAAAACAGAGTTGTATCCGACACATACACCCACACGATATGGTTAAAGACAACGAGAAAAACAACGTTTGGACTTTTACAGTGAACAAATTGAAGAGACAGACAGAGTTTGCTCACTGAGGTTGTCTTGTGAAGGGTTCAGTCGGTGCCGTCGATTTCAACGACCCTGATGTTCCTACTAGACGGTGGGGGAAGCGGTTGGTGAACCTTGGGAACGGTTACAACCAGAACCCCGTGACGCATGTTGGCTTTGAGTTGTTCGAGGTTCGCGTTGTCGGGGATCTTGAACCTGGTCGTGAAGTTCCCACTCTCCACGCTCACTTGGAGCACCCTCTCGTCTTGGAGCTCCACCAGCACGTCTTCGTTGGTGAAGCCGGGAAGCGCCACCTCCCACAGGTGTGCTCTGGGTGTCTCCCTCCAGTCCACACGCGTCTTCACCGACGACCCGGATCCGAATTCGAAACCGGGGAAGAAGTTGGAGATGGATGGAGGGAGAGGAAAATCGAGGAACGGATCCCACTGAGCCAAGAGATTGAAGGCGTTTCCCTCGTCCTGGTTCATCGGAACAATCGACATCTTCCACCACTCTCTCTGCTCAAACCACACTCTTCTAGAACCTGCTTCTAATTAACACCTTTAACCTTTCTCTACCTTCTCCAACCTCGCACACTGTACAAATCCTTTCTCCTTTTTTTTATTCAAAGAGATAACTATAACGTTATTGGGCCGGGCTGACTAAAGCAATTGGGCCAACCAAATAATTAAACTTCATAGCTTTAGTATGTCATTCAATAAAATTTACCTATTAAAGTTAAATATATGAAGAGTCTAATATTGCATATTTAAAAAAAATAAAAAAAATGAAAAATAAAAAACTATCTTTTTTTGCTTTGTGGATAAAAAAATGTTGCCGACATATTATTGGGGTGAGCACTTGTTTTGTCATATGTGACGGAAGGATTTGAAAGTAAATGATAGTAGCTGTTACGATCCTTGTTGTTATTATAAACTATGGTTCGGATCAGTGCGTGTCAACATGTTTCTTTTCTTTTGTCTGGAGAATGTCGTTGTGTGTTCAGTTAAGTGTTTTCTTCTTTGAGTATACTAACGTTTTACGTGTTTTGCATGTGTTGAAGAACTTGTAAATTGGTCGGTCATTGTATTATATATATGAAAACATTCTTATTTCTTTAAAATAACATTGTTAATACTGTCAAATGTGTGCATCGCGTCCACGACATACATTAACAATTCAATAGTTTATTTAAGCATAGAACACATAGCAATTAAAGTTTAAAAGTTTGGTCACTACGTGATCGAACAGCATTGAAACGCAATGGCGACTACAACTGCTATCACAATTTAAAACCTTATTATAATAATATTGGCTTGAGATTATAGTAAGAAGATCAATATTAAGTTATCCACAAAAAATTCTCATAAAAAAATGGGTATAAAGTTATACTCAAAACATTGTCAAGAACACGTATTTTACTCCTATTACATCATTTAATGAGAGAATAAATTAAATATTTTAATAAAAATATTGTATTAATTATTTTTGAATCAAATATGTTTTTGATTTTTTAACTTTGCACGAAGATTGAAAGTAGTAACTCTCTAAAATTTTGGTCCAATTTAGTTATTTAACCTTAAAAATGCACGGATTTAGTCTTTTTAATCCAATTTTATTTAGTTTATTTGACTTTTCAAACACGTTTTATGATAGTTTCTTAATTAATATGAAAACAAAATTATCAAACAGTATAAACAACTCAAATACTATCATAAAATACGTTTGAAATGTCAAATAAACTTAACAAATTTTGCTTAAAATAATTAAACTCTGACATATCTAAAGTTGATAAACTAAATTAGACAAAATTTTTAAAAAATGAATAATTTCAATTTTTACCAGAAATTAAAGGATAAAAATATATTTAACACATCATTCTTTTACATATGCACAACTTGCATAAATATTCCTAGTTATATTTTTTAATAATAAAACAGAATTAAGTTTATCATAATATCAGGTTTAACTGTTTTTAAGAAATCATTATTCCCAGATATCAAATATTTCAAGATTTTAGTTCAATACTAGACTTCTTCAAATTAAACATTAACCAATTCTAATAATCAATGATATAAAAATTGATGTTAGATCACACACGTGTAGAGTCTGAACACGTGTATTACATTTCGTTTTTAAGAAGACAATTTTAGAAATTGGATAAAGAAAAACGTTTTGGCTTACGTGATCAAAATCCTACTGTTGTGAAATGGAACAAATAGTAAATAATCTCTTTTTTTTTCGGAAATATGGTGATAATATATTGTTTATTTTAATTTAGATTAAATGAGTCTAAATTATTATTAGTGTTGGAAATCGAGTTTAAATTTCACATTAAATAAAAATAATAAAATTGAATATCATGTAAGAACGAAGACTCATAAATCCATTATCTTACTGTTTTGAGTTGGGTGTGATGATAATCTCTTATATTGATTGGACTCATATTTGACTGGTATTGTATCTCCCTTATTTTATTCATGTTTCTTACGAAATTATTATTAAAAAGACTCTTTCCCTATATATCTTCAGGATGATTATTTTTCATTATTTAAGAATGACAATAAATAATGTGAATTGATGAGTTTTTTCAAACTATTAAGTTTAAAAATCAAATTTACTATTAGATAAACTTAAATATGTGAGTAGTTGCATATAATAATAAGATGTTATATTAATTATGTTAGGGGATTGCAAAGGTTAAGAGTGATTTTAGTAATGATTATGACATGTAAGTTCATTAGTTATGATTTGGTAGTAGTTGTATTCAATGTTTGTAGTTGAAGGGTCGTGAAAAAAAAGGATCTAGGCTTAAATATACATTTGGTCCCTATTTTTGTCAAAATTATTCAATTTGGTCCATATTTTCGTTGTTTGGTCAATTTGGTCCTCATTTTTGTAAAATTGCATTCAATCGAGTCCTTTTGACAAACAATGTTAAAATTGTTAGCGGCACAGTGACACAGTGAAACTGTTTGAATTACGTGTCAAATTTTTTAATATATGATGACACACGTTGACATAGTGTTTCGTTAGTTATATTTTAGGAAAATAAAAGAAAATAAATCACGTAAAAAGATAAAACATAGTTAAGTAAAAAAAATTAAAAAGTTTGAATTGAGGGTTTACTGCAGTGAGAGTTATCCTTGAGTGAAAAACTGAAATTGGGCATTCGAGTGGTCGAGAGATAGGGAAAAATTAGGGTTGGTGAGAAAGGAAAAAATTAAGGTTCTTAGGTGGTGGAGGTTCTTATTCATCAATTAAGATTTGCGAAGAGAGGAAATTGAGCTTAGAGAATAATTTGTAATTGAAGATTGGAGATTACGCTTTGAGATTGCGCTTGGAGGTTGTCATTCTATAACTAGTTTATGTATTATTCAAAACAAGTAATATTAAAGAGTATTCATCAAGAAAGACTTGTTGTTAACATTTATACTCTCTATATGAGTTCATAAATGAAAATATGTTTCTTTATTACGGGAATAGAGTGAATAAGCATGTTCTTAATCGGACAAAAACATTTATTCTTTATTTTATCATCATTATTCTCTTATTATTATGAAAGATAAATTAGAATTTGTATTCACTTATATTATGAAATTATTTTATGATATGAAAGTTTTTTCAAAGATGAGGGGTTTACATTTGAACTGTCTTGGTGTTGCAAGCATACATATGCATGGTTTGTACATCACATGCCTTTCTTGATTTATACTTTGGTATGAAAAGCTACCGGTGTTTTTACCATTTGTATTAATTTGCATTAATAACATGGCATGTCCTATGTCCTTCCCTTTCAATGACAAAGACTCAAATTTCACCACACTCGCGTCAAACCAAGACATCATTGGTATTACACATGCCTCTGTACTTTTTTCTCCACACTCTCATTTACCTCACTATCAATTCCTGCATCCACACCTTTCACAAAACTTCCCACCTTTTCATAGTTTTTACTCATAAATCCTATGTCCATCAAATCAAACTATTCTTGTGTAAACCTGTTACATCTCTGGATTTTACACAGCTTTATATATCAAACTTTACATTTTCATTTATACCGATTGTCACCTTATACATTTATGTATCCACAACTCCAACTTATAATCATTACTTTTAAAGCAATTTTATGAAAAAAAATCTATCTACTCGATCATATTTATACGAATAAATAACATGAGCTGTTTTTATGATGTGAACACGTGGGTTTGGATCTGTGAAAAAAACAACAGAGATTCCTTTTTCCTAGACTAATCCGAAAGGTGCAGGATTTTGTTCAGAGGCATGTTGGAGATTTCTGTGGCAAATCCGAGAGGTGAAATCTTGGGAAGTTTTATTAAAAACTGTGAATGATGCAGAGGGTTGCTTGCAAGGTAGTTTTGTTTATTGTGTGAATGATGCGTGGGAGTGAGAGGTGGAAAGTGATGAAGAAAAGAGGTTTTGATGGAAGATTTTTTGCTTAACCATGTAGGGGTGTGTCTCCCCAAAGAGGTGCATTATTAGTGGAGGTGTTAAAAGAAAAATAAGGGACCATTGGTGTCAAATGTTCCACCACTTATCAACAATTATGAGAAATGTTATAGCTGGATCAGGATGTCCTGTCCAGATAAAAATAAAGCACAATGCCGTTTCTCCACCAATTAATAATGCTCACTAATTATTATTTTAATTACCATATAAATAAATATCTATTATTAAATACCTCTTTGTTTAATTCCTGTAAATATATATACTTTTGTAATTGATGATCTTATTTTACATATTTGATAGGTTATATTTCTATGCCAGGGGTCATGATTATAATCATTGAGAGATTATGGTTTATATATATATATATATATATATATATATATATATATATATATATATATATATATATATATGACATTAGTATTATCATATAAGACATTCGACACAATTTTTATCCCAAAATATTAAGACAATAGTGTTATTGATCTTTATTCTTATATAGTGTTTAACTTTGTCTACTATATTTAATGTAATATTTTTAACTCACACTTTGATTATTTCTAACAATGTTTGAGAAGAAATATCATACATCGCACACAACATTTATCAAACACTGATCTGAATTCACATAAAACAATTAATATAAAATCTTAAAACAATAAATTTATAAATATTTTTTTATATAGTATTTATTTTTTTCATTTATATATTTTCAATGAATACCAAAGTTAGAATCTCACACGTGATTCTCATCAATGATAAACTGAAAAAAAAAAATTGTGCATGAAAGTGACATAATGACTAGTTTTAACTGAATCATGTCTTAATTAACTATCATAATCCATTGAGAATCAGCAACCAAAGCCAACAAAAGAAAACTACGGCCACTTCTGTCTCATTGGAGACACAACACTTTCGTTTGCTTTCACAATTTATAAATTATTAGTGGAAATATGGTTTTTTTTTCAAAATAAAATAAAACTCACGAGCTAGAAAAAGTTAAACAGAATATGAGATCAAACAGTGTAATACGTAAAAGAAAATTTTAGACTTCTTCTTTTATTTAGTCTATAAAAACGGAATTGATGTTAAATAAAACTTTATAAACTAAAACGTAGTATTTGAAATTGAAAACATTTAAAATGAGTTTATTTATGATAGTCAAGTGATTAAGGTAGTTCAAGAAATTCTTTTAACTTGATTTGCAATGCAGTGTTTTACCTCTGCATAAATGATTATATAGTTTATTTCAGTTGAACTGCTTTCGAGATAAAATTAGTTTTATTTAAATTTAATTTAACCATTTTTCGGACCTTAATTACTTAGTAATAAATAGCTAGAGATAAAGAAAAAGATATTTTATAACCTGGGTCAAATCAAAGTGGTTCTGTCTTCGGAGTTTGGTGGTACATCAACGATGTCTTGAAAAACAAAATTTCTCATATATAATATATATATATATATATATATATATATATATATATATATATATATATATATTAAATAAACATAATACATTATTAATAAATTCAATATATTTCGAATATTAATTTCATTGAACAGGATAACAATGAGATGTTCGATAATAGTGTGAAATTGTCTAATATAAATAATACTGTATATAATAAATAAATAATAATAACAATAAAAATTAAACATTTTATAATAAGTACACATCTATCTCATAAATTAATTTTATACAATTAAATTAGATTTAAAATTATTCTTAAAATAATATTATAATCATGTCTGTTCTATAAATTTGATATTTGTTAACTTTATTATTTCATATAATCGTATTTTTTATTAAACTACCCGTTAATATTTAATTTAATAATAATAATTCACTTCTTAACAATAATGATATTATTATTTTGATATCTACGAAAAGAAATCTTCACACTTCAAGATTTAGGAATCGAAAGAGATAATGTATATCGTTTTCTCTTTGTTTAATTATATGTTTATTAAGAGATAAGTAACTCTAAAACGAATATTATACTATATATTGTGATTGATTTTAATAATATTATTTTTAAAAACTTAAATTTAAAATATTAATATTCTCATAAAAAATAGTTAAAGTCACTATTATATTTTAATCTTTTATGTAAATGATTTGTTTATTTTACACTCAAAATTGTTTAAAAATAAATATTTAAATTATTTTTTCTAATTACCTATCCGGTTATTCAAAGGATATTTGTAGAACAATTCCACGATTTTTTTATACACGTGAGTATTAATATCTGCAAATGTTTCTATATTTTATTTTATTTTTTAATTTTAAATTAAATTATTTTTTTAAAAACAAATTTAAATAAGATGCACTACAATATAAAAATTAAAAAAAAATCAATATTTTATAAAATAATTTCAATTTCATACTCTAGATAAAAGATAAAATATATAAAATAAAATTTTAAACGATTATTTCATAATACTTTTATTTTGGTTATTTAAATTTAAAAAAAAGCCTTAAATATTCATTAACAATAATAGATATCCACGCATTAAATATCATGATAATGTACATACTTCATCATAAAAATACTTATATTCATTATACTTTAGTATATATATTTTATATCTACACATATTTTAACTTTATATATCATATTTGTCATCTACACATGAGTGAGGTGACTTAACAAATTGGGGAGGGAGATACTCAAGTTATTAATTAAAAAATTATTAATATGTGTAATCAAAATTTAAATATGAATTTGCCATTTATGATAGTTTTTAATTTAACGATGTTGTAACGTTTAAAAAATGTGCATCGATAGATCATCTAGTAGGTAATTGCCATTATTAATTATAGCTTTACAAAATTCATTGATATTTAGATTGAATATTAACTTGTTTGGACTCTTTTATTGAAAACAGAGATGTTTTAATTAGGGATGTTTAATTAACCAAATGCTATAATTATAAAGACCACACTAAAAGCATAATATAAATTGATAAGAAATATAACGTCACTAATCAAATTAATGAAACTTCTCAATCCTTGTGACACTACTGTATATAAAGACAGGGGAACGTTGAAAGTGACTACATAATTATTAGGGCAACAATAAATGTACCTAAGTATCTGTAATAAGATATAATGGGTTATGCAACTAATGTTTTTACTTTGATGGTGACCCTTACATTCTCATTTTTATCTATAAGACATTAATATTGTGATAATACTTATACTTAATTTTACATTCCCTTTCAAAATTTTGATATATCCTTTTCCATGTTTTTTCAAATAAAATATATAAAATATAAAAAATTCCATATCGTTTATATTCATCAAGAGAAAAAAATAAAATCTACATTACGTCAAATTTTGAATTTTATAAATAAAAATATAATAAACCAGATTATAGTAAAAGTGATCAATTAAATATCTATCTTGAAAAAGTTGTCATGGTAAAAGAATAATAAAAATACCAGTAGTTAATAATGGTTAAATCCTTTACAACGTAAGAGGGAGTTTAGAATAAAATCCATTATTAACATATGTGTTAATTTCATTAAAAATAAATAAAATATAACTGTATTTCTATTGTTTTTAATAAAGTTAGTTGGTAACTTTGCATCCTTTAAAAGTAATTAGACGTAAATTGATAAAACTGTTAATAATAAAAAAGTTATTATTTTTTATTTTAAGAATTAAATATTAGACATCCAAGTTTAAGACTTTATTGGTTAGAATCAGTTAGTTTAAGAAAATGATTGTTAAAACACAAACAATGTATGCTTGTAGTGATACATAAGTTTTAAATTTTGGTGATGTCCTTTAAATGTGAAACAACTACGATGGTCCATATAAATGTTACTTTATAAATAAATTATTTATAAAGTAACATTAATTTAAGATCAGTAACCGGTTTAACTAAATTGTAAAATCAACTTTAAATTTTTATAAAAAAATTCAAAATCTGATAAAAAAAAGTTACACAAAAAAAGAAGTGTATAGTAAATCATTAAATCAACGAAAATGGTTGATATAGTATCATTTAATTTTTTAATAAAATAAAATAAACTTAAAATATTTTTATTTTCTAAATATAATCATGTTATTGATAACATCAATGTCTATCACTAAATTTTTACTTAAATATTAGGTTTAATATAGGTCTCTTATACATTTTTTCTAATATAAATAAATTATAAATAATTTAATTATTTTCATTAAAAATCTCTTGGATAATAAAAGAATCATCACTCATATAAATAATAATAAATATTTTCCTTTATATCAAACAATTTTATTATTCAATAAATTTGAATTAAAAAAATTACTTACCATCTTTCATAAATTATCATAAATTATAATGTTGTTTAATATTTATTACAAAAATAAAACTCATACCGTAAATTAATATTATTTTTGTCATTCAATTGATATTGAAACTAAAACAGGACCAAGTTTCTAAGGCATAGTTAAAGAGTGAATTTGCTTGATATATTTTTGAAAAAACTATTTATTGTACTTTTTAACTGTTTGTTTAATTTATAATATAATTAACAATAACTTATTTTATAAGTTATTTGGAGAAGTTTACCAGAGTAAATTTGGGTAAAATTGTTTTCAAAAGTACATAGGAATATATCAAATAAAAAGTATTGATTATAGTGATTATTCATGTTTTATAAGAATGACTTATATTTTATTATTTTAATTTAACATGAAACCCATCTTGTAGAAGAGTTTTTTTTTTTTTATATGTATGGTTGTGTTGTGTCTGCATCCAAAAGGAAGAAACCTTAAAAAGTAAAAATGTTAGAGACTAATAATAATGAAAATAATAATTGAAAAGGGTAAAAGCAAGGAAGTGCAAAGGTGTGTGAGAAGAAAGGAGGAATGATGAAGAGAAGAGGTGACTGATATCATTGATTCACTGCAGCAGCAGGAGCAGCACCACCGCAGCAAACACTCACCAAAGAAAAAATAAAACCTTTGGATCCCAAAAAACCCATTTTTTTTCCCACCCAACTTTCTCTCTTCCCAAACACCGCTTTCTCCTTTCTTTTATCCCTTCCATGCCACACTCCTCTTAAATTCCCCTTTTTTAATTTTATCTTTCTTCTCTCCAACCCCTTCTTCTTCTTCTCTTCTTCTTCTTCTTCTTCCATTAAACTGACACATCAAGAGTTGTAAGAGTTGTTGCTGTTGCTGTTGTTCTTACTCTCTCTCTTGCTCTCACTGTTGCTGTGATTGCACTCTCTCCGATGGGAGCTCGTTGCTCTAAATTCTCTCTCTGCTGGTGGCCTTCCCATGTCAAATCAAACCTCCATGATTTATCTGATAATGGTGACTTTGCTTTTCCACTTCACTGGGGACACACAAACAAAACCAAGGAGGTATTTTTAATTTTAATGCTAACTTTATTTTTGTTTTTGATTTGTGGGTACAGATGATGATGAGAAGAAGAATGAGAAGGATCCTTGGGGAGGGTTCAGTGAGTACAGTTTGGATCAGCTCAGAGTTGCCACCTCAGGATTCTCACCAGACAACATTGTCTCGGAACACGGTGAGAAAGCTCCAAATGTTGTCTACAAAGGGAGGCTTGAGGACGATAGGACGGTGGCTGTGAAGCGCTTCAATAAGTCTGCTTGGCCTGATTCTCGACAATTCCTAGTTCGTGCCACTGCTTCTGATTTTTGCTTTTTTTTTTTGCCCAGTGTGGTGTGAGTGGAATTTTATGTCTGATTTTGGTGTCTTGTTTGGTTGGACCTTTCAGGAGGAGGCACGTGCTGTGGGGCAGCTCAGGAATGAAAGATTGGCTAACTTGGTTGGGTGTTGCTGCGAGGGAGAAGAGAGATTGCTTGTTGCAGAGTTCATGCCCAATGAAACTCTCTCTAAACACCTTTTTCATTGTGAGTTTTCCGTTTATTTTATCTTTTATATGTTTTATATTTATTCTGCAATCAACGGAAGAGAAGATCTAATCTTGATGTCACTTAGTTAAACCCCTTTTGCATTTTCAATATTTTGCTTTAGAAGCTACATCAAGATTAAAATTTGAGTGATGTCTTCTCTGAAATCTGACTCATTTCGTGACTTGAATGAACTGCTCTGGCAGGGGAAGCCCAGCCTATGAAATGGGCAATGAGGCTGAGGGTGGCCTTGTATTTAGCTCAAGCTTTGGAATACTGCAGCAGTAAAGGAAGAGCATTGTACCATGATCTTAATGCTTATAGAATTTTGTTTGATCAGGTGCTTCATCTTTTAACCTCTTTTTGTTCCTCTTTCGTTATGTTTTGACAACTTATGTGGTACCATTGGTGGACAGGAAGGCAACCCTAGACTCTCTTGTTTTGGACTCATGAAAAACAGTAGGGATGGCAGAAGCTATAGTACAAATTTAGCCTTCACACCTCCAGAGTACTTGAGAACAGGTAATATAGCCTTTTCGTTGTTAATATTGTATTATTTGGGGCTAAAGGACCTTTTTGTTAATTTCGTGCCTTCTGGTTTTTCCTATGGTTTTTCAAATGTGGCAGGAAGGATCACTGCTGAAAGTGTAGTTTACAGTTTTGGTACCCTATTGCTTGATCTTCTCAGTGGAAAGCATATCCCACCGAGTCATGTACATTCCCTCTTTCCAATTTCGTGTTCATTTTAATTTAAGGTGGCATTGTGTTTATAGTAAACTTTGACCTTTACAATGTCAGCTCTTTACGGTTGGATTTTACCAGATTTGCAGTAACATCATTTTTGGTTTGGTTTAAAATGATATATTCTATATGGTGTTTCATAAATAAAGAGGTATATTAACTAACCCCTTTACATGCAGGCACTTGATCTTATACGAGGCAAAAATTTTCTGTTGCTGATGGACTCATGTTTGGAAGGTCATTTTTCAAATGATGATGGGACTGAGTTAGTGAGATTAGCTTCGCGTTGTTTGCAATATGAACCTCGTGAGAGACCAAATGTTAAATCGCTTGTGACTGCTCTCACCCCTCTTCAGAAAGAAACTTCGGTATGCCCTTCTTCTTCCCTCCTGCTTTTCTTTTTTTGTCAAGTTATTCTATCAATTCAATCAAGGATCAAAATTTACTTGGCTGATATTTATATATCAATGAAGGCATTTGGAATCGTAGCAATGTATTTGGTTTGAAGCTTGTGGTACTTTGCAGGTACCGTCATATGTTTTGATGGGCATACCAGATCGGAGCCTGTCATCAAAGGAAACAGTTTCATTAACACCTTTTGGTGACGCTTGTTCCAGAAGAGATCTGACTGCAGTACATGAGATTTTGGATAAAGTGGGCTACAAGGATGATGAAGATGTTGCTAATGAGGTAATTCATAGGTTCTGTTTCTTTCTCTGCTTAGACTTTTATTCAGCGAGTATAGGGGCCCTCCATTTTTGTCTACACAATTTTGAAACCTGCTTGATGCAGATCTAGTTGTTTGACATTGGTCATGGGTAACTACAGACATCGCGTTGTAAACCTTTCATATCCATGACAGTTTCCCTTTTGCATTTCTTCATTCTAATGCCATCTTCTGGTTCTGGTTCTGCTTTTCCAATGCCACCATTTTAGAGAAACAAATTCTGTAGTATGACAAACAGATTCTGGTTTTGGTTCTTCTTTTCCAATGCCACCATTTTAGAGAAACAAATTCTGTAGTATGACAAACAAATTCTGGATTTGGTTCTGCTTTTCCAATGCCACCACTTTAGAAGAACAAATTCTGTAGTATGACAAACGAAGTGTTTTTTGCTAATTCTTTTGTAGTTCATAGCAGAGCTGGACCTCCCTTGTATAATGGATTTGTATTTTGTCTACTTTCATGTTGTCACAGCTTTCCTTTCAAATGTGGACAAATCAAATACAAGATACTCTAAATTCTAAGAAGCAAGGCGATTCTGCTTTCCATGCTAGAGACTTCTCTACAGCCATTGACTGCTATACACAAGTAAGTCAGCTAGAAATGCAAGACTAATGATTACTCTGTTAATGAAGTATTTACTGGCATATCTACCAACAGTTGCTTTTCTAGATTGAATGTTTTGGCTATTACAATTTTGGTACTATAAAGGAGGGTACTTTGGATTCATCCAAAACCTTGGAAAATTAATGTTTGGGGCAATTTAAAATCATACTGTACATCTTCAAAGTTGCAAGAAGAGGGAGGTTCATCTATAGTTGATGGATATGCATGCCAACTTTCTTTTTGCTAGACCGAGTTTCAGTATTCTTGTTCTGTGTGTAGTTCATCGATGGTGGAACCATGGTATCACCTACCGTGTATGCCAGACGCTGCTTATGCTATCTGATGAATGACATGGCTCAAGAGGCACTTGGAGATGCCATGCATGCTCAATCAATATCTCCAACCTGGCCCACTGCATACTATCTTCAAGCAGCTGCTCTCTTCAGCCTTGGCATGGACAATGATGCACAGGAAAGTCTTAAAGATGGAACAACACTGGAAACCAGGAAGTATAGAAACTGAAACTGTATAGTCTTTTTCTCTCTTCTACTTCCTCTCATTGATCAAGCGAAATTTTTACATATCACTGTTAGTTGTATGTAATTTATATATGCTTTTTAGACTCCAACCATGACTCTATGGCCTCCCTGCATTCTCTTGTATTTTTGGTCCAATGATGTGAATCTCATTGCTCACGTTCTCCTTAAAGATGTCCTATTTTCAATCTAAATACTTAACAAATTCACGAACAAGTAAATATTAGTATTTGATTCACCCCATCACCCACTATTCGTAATTTGTCAGTAACTAGTAACCAGCACACTACATACTGGTATATTTTTATCTGATATGATGTCTAATGATGAATAATTGTATAACTTGGATTATATATACCATATTTCTCAGAAGTTTCAAACAAGGTGATGGCTCATTTTAGTTTTCACACTTTCACCCAAGATCATTCTCTATTCACACGGGTGATTTGAGCTTGTAGCAGAATTATGCATCAGAACTAAAATGTTTTTTATTATGAAATCAGTAACATTCTAATAAACATAGCTCAACACAAAAAATGTTTTGGTGGTAGATTAGTATATATTAGTCCATTCAGAACACATTTAAAAACAATAGAGAATTGTAGCACGAAGAAAGCATTATATTACTATGATAATAATATATATGAAACATTATCCACTCGCCTTAACAGAAGTTATGATTAGAAAATTGAAGAATAAAATTGACGAAGGGTAACTAATCTCCCTTTCTAAACCAAAAGAAAGACCTTGCTAAGTATTCGATTAACCCTACGCTCAAGCATGTAGTATCTAGCTATAAACACGAAAAAATAAGGCTCGAGTTTCAAAGCTTTTCTACTATGTTGGACACATTATCATGAATGTGAGAAACAAAACAGGTGCACATGATAGCCCTGCTGAAGAACCATCAAGTAAAAAAAAAACTGTCTTGGTAATTGTGAAATAAACATACATTTTTTTCCTCCTTGACACAACATAAATCATGATACGAAATTAAAAGAAAAGTTCTTAGGATATCACTAAACAGTGTAACCTATAAACTGTTACATATCAATTATTGCCTGGGTTGGTTTATGATGCTCACTGGTTCAACAGGTTTCTGGTGTCTGTTAAATATACAATAATAGTTGAAGCTAAAATACAAATTCAGAAACAAAAAAAATGCGTGAAGAGATTCACTGTGCGAAGATGATAATAAGTATAGATTTTGAGTCAGACTATGACAAATGTATCAGCAGAGCACAAAGTCTGTAAAAGGAAAATTATTCAATGTCAGAGCCAACTGACAAACGCGAAAAAACATGTGAAGGATTCATGTAAGGCATTCCATATTGACCAACTGAACCAATTTTTGTCCCAGGGCCTATTTTTTCATATTTAATGTTGCTGAATTAGAAAAGAAAAAAAAAATATCACAAAAAAGGATGAATTACTAGAATCAAACCTCGCTTGTTACCTAAAGATGCAGATTTAATTCCTCAATCTCAAAATGGTGCAAGTCTTTTCTGAGAACCTTGAATCTCTACCTTCTCAGCCTATAAAATTCAGGTACCAAGAAAGGATTACAGAAATAGATAAAATTAAGCGTTTTCGGTTCTGAAATGAACCCTATTGGGCCGTATTATAAGGCCATCATGCTAACATGTTTGGGGCACCCCAAATGATTTCTCCCAAAAAGTTTTTAATTTCTACTTTCCGGAAGAGTTTTTATTTTCTACTTTGCCTTCCACAGTAAAAGTAAACAGTAAATTTTCTTTCTCCACTATTTTATACATCAGCCCACCTTTGCACTCCAAATAAATGTCATTAATGTCGAGGTCTGATTCAGGATTTTGAATTGCGGATGTTGATATCTGATTCACGCGTTTTGAAATAATGTTGATGATGTGGATTTGGTAACTCAACCATTGCGAATGTCGACATGTGGTTTAGGATGTTGTATTGTGGAGGTCAACATCTGGTTCACACATTTTGATATAATGTTTACGGATATGGTTTGCTAACTCAACAATTACGGATATCGACATCCGAGTCACGCATTTTGAATATCTGACTACAGATGTGGATTCTGAACTACAGCATTACGGATGTCGACATCCGGTTGAGAGATTTCAGAACGGATGTCGACATCCGATTTCCTTTTTTTTCAATTCTTGATTTGTGTAATTTTAACAATTTTTTGAAAAATGTTTCTTATAAATTAAAAATAATAAATATTAATATTATATACTTAAAAATATTTATATAAATTAATATAACATAAATTATATTTTATTTGTTTAATTTTTTATTTAATAAAAATGATTAAATATTTAAATTTACATAAATTAAAAAAATAACATAATTTTACAAATGTTAAACAAATGTGGAAATCTGGTTAACATTTAAAAAATATTTTTTTAGAATTAAAATTAATAAATTTTAATATAATAATTTTTTTAATATTTATATGAATTAATATAAAGTAAATTATATTTTATTTATTTAACTATTTCTTTAATAAAAAATATTAAATATTTAAATTAATAAAAATTAAAATAATAAAATAATTTTATATACATTAACCGGATTTGATATCTGGTTAACAAATTTTTAAAAAATATTTTTTAAAACTAAGTATTAAATATTGATATATATTTTTTATATATTTATATAAATTAATGTAAAATGAATTATATTTAATTTATATAAATTTAAATTTAATTAAAAACATTAAATATTTAAATTAATATAAATTAAAAAATTAACATAAGTTTTCATATGTTAACCGGATGTTATAATCCGATTAACACTTTAAAAAAAATAATATTTATAATTTTAAAGTTATAAATATTAAAATATTAAAATATGAATAAACTTTAAAAAGATAAAAATGAAAGATTCAAATTCAATGTAAATTGAAGAATAAAAAATGAAAAAGTAAGTATATATATATATATATATATATATATATATATATATATATATATATATATATATATATATATATATATAAATACATATTTTTATATACCGATAACATTCTATATATATATAAATATAAAAGTAGATTTTAATATCATATATATATATATATTTAATTTATTTCATTTTTTTGTTAAAATAGTAAGTTTTAAAATTTATTTTTTTCAGAGTTTTATTTATCTTTTATATATTATATAAAAGTAAATTGAAAAGTTAAAAGAAAAATAAAGTTTAAGAAAATTAATTGTAAAAATAAAAGAAAAAAAACTTTATACATATATATTGAATATATATATATATATATATATATATAAATAAATGAATGTCGACGTCCGATAAAGAAAAATTAAAATTTCAAATTTTGATATTTGATATTTGAGTGAGAGAGAAAAATTAGTTATTTTAAATGAAGGATAAAATGAGAATTTAATTTTCTTTTTAAATACAAATAAGTAACTGGATGTACAGAAAGAAGTTCCCACCATGTTTTGATCAAAACATAATGGGTTATCTGTGTCGCTTTTTATTTTATTGATGTATTATTTAAATAAAATAATTTATAAGCATCTGTGCAGAAAGAAATTATTTGTAACTAATGTGAGAACCCTTTCTGCCACCACTTCACCAAAACACAGAATCCACTCCCTTTCTCTAACACCCCTTCTTCCCTTACTCTTTCTCTGCCTTCTCTCCACCAAATTCACCCTAAATTTTGCTGCATAGGCTTAATCCTCTTCCCTGTTGCAGAATTTGGGGTTGAAGCAAGATCAGAGTCACTTCTCTCAAGCTGAGTCTCCCTTTTCCTACGCGTAAGTTAACTTGTATCCCCCCTCACATTCCGATTTTCGAATTCTAAGAAATTCCAGCATTTTGGATGATAGTAGAACCTTTTCTCACCATTTGCAATTAAAATTCAGTGCTTTAGGTTGGAGTTGAGGTATTCTCTTTGGTTGAGGAGTCAATCCTAGTGGAAATTCCAAAGGTAAGGGGAGTCAACGAACTTTTACCCAATTCAGTTAGATTATGTCTTGGTCAGTCTGAATTGCATGTATAATTAGTCGATTGATGATTTAATTGCGTGATGATTGTTTGTTGATGATTTGGGGATGAATCCATACTCCTGCATGTAAGAACAGGCTTGAAAACTGATATTCTCGCCTGGGCGAGTGACTCTCGCCTGAGCGAGACTATTAAGGAAAGTACCCCTGTTCTTGCGCGAAGTCTCGCCTAGGCGAGCTGGAGTCGCCTAAGCGAGAGTTGCTCTCGTCTGAGCGAACCAGCCTAGCCTGAGCGAGAGTTCGCCCAGGTTTTAAATTTTTGCCACTGTTAGAGCCTCGCCTGAGCGAGACGGTCTCTAGCCTAGGCCGGATTTTCTAGCTTGGGCGAGGGTTCCTACATTGGATGGCTTGGGATTCTGTTTTAATGAGGAAATTGATATAAAGTGTTATAATTATGTGTAGATGCTATCCTGTATGCTTGAAATGTGCTATAAACTTAGTAAAAATTTATGATCTGTGAAAGATGAGAAATTGGGTCATGATGGAGTTTCAAGGGAAATTCATAAGAGTTGTTAGTGTGTGTAAGAACATGAGGAATCCGTATTGGTTGGTATCCTGAAACTCCAATAATCATTCACGCTCACGTAGAGTAGAATGGATTATGTCGTGAGGAGTAGCAGGAGATCCTAGTCTTTGGACTCGATAGAGCCTTAGACGCGAAGGGGATTTACTCTGTGAGAGGTTGGGTGATAACCCCTTGTGTCCAAACTCTGCAGAGTTTGGAAACCTTCACATGTGCAAGCCACCAAGAGCTCCAATGTCGCTTACACAATCCGGATATCGAGTCTAGAATTTTATGTATAATTGCGGCACGTTTGTGATTGATGTTTTAAATATGAATTGTATGTTTTTCCCTCAAATATCAGTTTACTCACCCTGATTGTTCATGTTTGCTTCCTTTATGTTTCTCCTTGCCATGATCACCCACTGTTGGTGTGAGCAGGGCCGAGTCCAGTTGATGATGTTCCTCCCTCTAGCAAGAGCTGAGTGATCGATGAGTAGTTCCGTGGTAGGGCGCATGGAGTAGACGCCATGTGGTTTTGGGATGTTTTAGTTTGTATTTAAATACCTATGTCCTTCATCACAAATTTACAGGATACGTTTTTGGATGACTGTATCAACTGTGTATTCCCTAATGCTGTTTTCTTTACTATCTGCTGTGATTAATCATAATATAATGTTTTATTTGATAGTGTGAAAAACTATTAAATGGGATGTTACAACTAATATTTTAATTATCAAAAAAAAAAATTAATATTTTAGTGTACTTTAAAAACATAATGTATGATTAGTTATATTGATTTTTTTCTTAAATTTAAAATTTTCAATTAAATTTCTGTTAAATATTATTTTACTTACTATATATTCAAAATATAAATTAAATTGCTCAATTAAATAATTTTTATTTTTTTAATTAAAATATATTACTCGCATTTTGTTTCGTCATTTTACTCCTTATTGTCTTCAAGTTATTTATATATAGAAAATAATATTGCATTTATAATTAGAAAATAATATTGAAATCGATGTAAAACTACAACTAACTTTTATTATTTCAATATTATTTTACATTAATTACAAAACTTCATATGATTTTACAACACATAAAAGAAGAAAGACAACAAGACAAAATAATAATCATATTATTCAATTGATAAAGAAATTAAATGATTGAATTAAAAAATACAAAAACTTTGAATATTCAATATTTCGAAATTTCTTAACAAAAACCCAATTAAAAATAAACGAAGAATTTATGATAGAATTGAAACTTATTTAAGCTTAAATTTATTATACTCTTACAATTAATGCTACGTTTCGATGCTTAATTTTGTTTGATTGATGTCTTTAATTCACAACATAAATTTTAATAAAATTACATAGACATGGTTTTTTCAAACATCATTTTATTTCTATAAGTATTAAAATATAATTTAGAAATAAATATAAATATGAAAATTCAAAGGAAGTTCTTGCCGTAATTAAGTATACTAAAAAATGTAGTTTGGGATGGATGATTGAGATGCACTTTAAAATAATAGAGAGAATATTAAAAATATTCAATTGAGAACATATTTATTCTTATGACATAGAAGTATATTATTTTTAATTTATATATAAATATAAAAAAAACTCTCCAAAATATAAAAGGTTAAAGATTAATATAGCTTAGTTGTAAAAATAGTATATTTGCTATAATACCTCCTTTCTTTTATGAATTCATTTTCCAATTTTTTTGTGTGATTGAATTAGAAATCCAACGCAACTAAAGTGTTTTTATTCATGTTGATTCACGCTCAATGTAAGAGCAACAAGTTTATATTCTCACGTTCCGGAAAAAGTGAAATATAGAATTCTTTTTGTGATTTTCTAAAAGGACTTTGCTTTAATATTAGTCAACTTTCTTGACCAATGATCATTTGAACACATAACATTGAACTATTTTATTTAACATCAATAATCCGTTAATATTATCATATTATTATAATATAATTGTTAAACAGGCACTTTAATTATCCAATTTATTATATTTTCTGTTTCTTTTTTTAAGTGTCACTTCTTTATAAAAAGAAATACCTTATTTTTAAGTGTCATTAAAATAATACAATTAGGAGATAAATATAAAGAAAAATAATTAATAAAATAAATAAAGAAGACAAGCTTTGTGAATGAAACTTATTGTTTATATGTTTTTCTTATTCGGTATATTTCTTTATGTTCTGCACTTATTCTGAAGCTCAAACACAGCATTTCAAATAATCCACCAGGCACACTGAAAGTATATCAAAACTATGATGATGGGTTGGTGCTGTCACTGTTAGCTCCTAATCATCTTCCAGGGTCCTGATCCAGTTCCAACCCTGCAACAACGTGATTCACTTTAATTCATCAATGTTGTAAGAATAGGAAAACTAAGAAGAAGAAAAAATAACAAGTGAATTATTACCTCAGAATGCCCACAATTGCTCTAAGAGCCATATAGATTGTTAAAGCAACCCAAATTCCTATGAAACCGCCAACAGATGATAAAAAAAGCAGACAAATTATGCTGGAAATTGCCACCACAACCTGTGAAAGTGAAAAGAAGATCATAACGAGGAAAAAAAAATCAGTTTCTATTCTAGCGATTCTTTGGTTCATACTTACTTAATACCATACAATAGTATGAAACAGTTTTGAATATTGAACCTGCATTGTTTATAAGAAGTAGTGCATTACAATCTATTGTAACATGAAAGAAAAATACCCAATACCCACCAAAGAAATGGCTGAATATGCAAAATCAGATGCCCCGAAGTTGATTCCATCAAATACAAATGCCAAAGCGTTGAGGGGTTGAGTGGCTGCTACAAACTGATCAAGATAATCATTATGAATTTGAGTTTCACCGTTTTGGAGCTGAAAAGATAAGGTAGTGATTTGAGCTTAAGTTACCGGGATTCCAATTCTGATGAGGTGAAGGACATGAACATCTCTGGTAAATAGTTTAGCTCCAAGAAGCAGTCCTATTCCAAGAATGAATGCAAGAGCAAACCCCAGAACCAAACCCAGCTGCAGTACAATTGCTTGTTAAATTGCAGGTAATCAATTTCTGGCACAAAGATAGGGAAATATTTTCACATTGTGAAGAACCTGTAATACTCGATATGCAGTTGCTTCGGCCTTCTCATAGTCCTTGTTTGCAAATGCACCTGCAAGAATAGCCTGAAAAAAGCATGATATCATAATAGAAGTTATGAAGGTTTTGTTATGAAAGAAACATGCATGATCAATGGACGGTGTGGTTGTGTCTAACCTGTGCAGCAACAGCGAGACCGTCAGCAAGAAGGGACACTGCTAACCAAATCTGCAGACAGACTTGAAATGCAGCCATGGATGTTGGTCCCTTGCGTGCAGCTAATGATGCTGCCAGTGTCACACAGAATGTCACAGCAATTACTCTTACAAATAGCAGAAAACCTGGATGACAAAAATGGAAACAGGAAAGCACAAATGTAGTGTCAAACATTTAATAGTAAAAGAGTCAACTTGAATGCAAAAGGAAAGATAAGAGTAAGGTAGAAAGAAATCTCAGAAGCAACAAATAATTGTACATGCCATTCCCTTTTCAAGGTTTTGGTCTGGCAAAATAAATCATTACCATTTTTAAGGAATCGATGAAATTGTAAATGCTTGATGCTTGGTGGTATAAGATCAACTTTTTCCATCAAGCACCACAGGAGTATAAGTGACATTAGGTACCTAAATTCCCAGATAATTAGAAAATAAGAGATGACTTAGGCCAAAAGGTGTTTGCAGATTCATCCATATTTGAGTAGCAGTTTAATCAGTGCGATGAAATAAGACTTACTGAGATATGACATGAGCAATAGCTGCACCACTGACCCCCAACCGAAAAACAAATATGAATAAAGGATCAAGTGCTACATTGGTCAAATCTCCTGCCACTAGACCACATAAGAGAAAGAGTCATTAGAATCAGATAACAGAAAGATATTGCTATTGCTACACTCAAAAATGTAACAATACAATTCTGTTAAGGCATACATGTGGCATATAAAGGTGTTCTAGTGTCTTTAAATCCTCGGAAGATTCCCTGCATTGCTAAAGAGAGAAGAACAGCAGGAGCACCAAGGGACCTCAATGTCAGGTACTTATGTGCATGGTGTAGCATAAGAGAGTCCTGTATAAATATTATGTACTAATTAGCAACTACTGAAAAACTAAAAGAAACATTCTCAATATTTCAATGAAGCACTTACTGAGGTTACTCCCATGAAGTTCAATAAAGGTTTTGCAGCAGATATGAGGAACACTGTTTGGATGATGCCAAGAATGCCACCGATTAGTAATGCTGAAGAAGCAGAAGGGATTTGCCTTCTCTTATGCTCAAACTTAGCTATATTACAGTCAATAGCAGTCAAATCTGAAAAAAGAAGGGTTAAAATGTGCCATGTATAAAACATTTTTTCTTCTGTGCAGCAATAACACGTCACTCCAGAAGATACCTATGTTAAGTGGTATTAGTTCTTTTATTTCAGCATCCATAATTGGAGCTGCCTCCAACCATTCATTCTTCTCTACTTCTTGAGGAGTGTCTCCAGAAAGGGTATCTTCCTCTGCCACAAAAGAGGTAGTGACACTGACAAGTGGGAATATTGCAATTCTTGATATCTGATTGAAGAGTGCTATGGCCACCCCTACAGCTGCAAGCTCCACTGGACCTGTAGGTATGAACCAATAATTCAACAATAGATAGCCATGTCTGTGCTGAGCTCAAAGCTGGTAAAGTAGAAGAAAAATACCTATTTGACCAATAAATGCTGTGTCAACCAGTGAAGCAACAGGGTCAGCTATCAAAGCCAGTGCTGAAGGCAATGCAATTGATAATATTTCACAACCAAGACTGTCATATTTGAAAACTAGTCTGCATTGAGATGAAAATCAGAAACTGCATCAGAACTAGGAGTGTAACAGAACAACTATTTAGAATGACAAACTAAAATCAGAACTGTGTATTTTTTTGAATGAACAGACTAAACATTTTGCCGAAAGTTTTGGCTTTTTCTGGAAAACAAAAGAAGATACTTTCCTTGTACACAAGGGGAAAAGAAGGAGAAAGATATAAAAACAAAAGCAGATAGAATAAAAGGAAACAAAAAGATACAAGAAATATAATTTTTCCAACCATTAATAACAATTTATGTATCTAAAAATGGTCACTCCATTCGTTTAGATTTTCTAAATTAAGGTACATAAATTATTTGAACTGGGAGAGAACTTCTCAAAAAAAGTATCTAAATTTACTCATTTGAAATGCTATTAAATCCTACCTAGCATCTTTAAAGAAACTGAAAATTGGAGCTCTCCTCTTATTTTCTGGTGCATAAACGCTATCTTTGTCAGCCATCTTATCTACGGTGCCAAACGTGCTTCTCAAGAAATCACTGAACAAAAGTAGCAGAGAAATTCAGGTCATAAAAAAGATACGTAGAAATGCAGTGTCATTTTAGTTTTCTGTTGGGGTTGCTTGATGTGATGTCAGAATTAAGGTGGTTTCTGCATAGCAAAACGGTTTAAAAAGAGAAGTGTTACCTATCTCACTTTCAGAGGAAGTTCAAACGAAATTTCCTCTGAAACAGCTTTAAACTAAGAAACCTGAGAGTGAAAGCAATTGCTTTTCAGATTCTATTTGCTAAAACAACATCAATGTTATCATTGAAATATATGTTCCCATCATTAACTCCACAACAGAATTTTGATGCGAACATGGGTAGGAAGAGTAGGAGAAGAAGAAAGAGAATGAACTCCTGAACAGAACAAAAACGTTTGAAGTGCATAGGTGGCAGTAACACCAAAGATAGAACAAAACCGCAGAAGAAAATCACTACCCTTTTGAGGAAAAAAACGAAAGAGAGAGGACAGTGACACAACCACGTTCCCCAGCAAAGCTTCCGTGATTCTTTTACTTTTGGTATCTAAAAAGTTTATACTGAGAATTCACACACACACACACCCTTTTATAATGTCAGAAGGAATCAGTGATCTGAACAAAATTCACTTATTAGTTGTAGAAATGAGAAAATCCAAGAACCAAACTTAAGTCACAACCTGACACTCCTCTGTTGAACTTCCGTGATGGTATCTTGGAGCTATGTGCAAGTGCATTACGTCTGCTTTCACAATTCTCTTGTTTTCTTCTTACTGCCAACTTGCTGCAAACACCAAATTTTCTGCTGTTTGATCGTCATCATGAATGTTGTTAGTTAGTAAACTCGTAAAGTTTCAAGAAAGTGGTCATGGTTGATATAAAATTGAGGAGATAAAAGGTGCGAAATTTTATTATTTCACCATATATGTTGGATTCGTCGAAGATAGTTTTCAAATATTAAGTTAAATGCAGAGCGAAAGAGAATGACAAATACACGAGAAGGAGAAGAATGAAATTTCCACTTAAAGTTATTGTTTGCGGTATCGATCATCAACCCAATATCTTGGGATCAAAATTTTGGTTTAATTATTTTTGTATTGTTTTCACATAAATGTTAATACTTTTGTTAATTTTTTGTCAAGCATATCAAGAATTTTTCATCAAAATTAACAAAAAAAGTACTTTTTATTTACCTTCTTTTTATGAAAAAATCTTAATTTATTTTAAAAAAATTAATAAAAAAAACTAAATTGTATTAAATTTTTAAAAAATCGACACCAAATTATAATTAAAAAGAAACGGGAGAACTAACTTAATGTTACAACAAATGTTGAATTAAAAAATAATAAACGTTGTGTACAAAAAAAATTTCTAAAATTATTTAACAAAAAAATATTATAAATATGTAATTTATTATTATTTTTCTTATTTTAACCGATTCGTTTGTATAAATATAGATTAATTTATTTTTATCTTCATTTCTTCTTCGATTCTTAACGTTGAAAACAAGTTGAACAAAAATATTTTATAAATTTTTTAAAAACATCATATTTTTATTATACAAATTATTGAATATTTCAAAAACTTTTGTCCTTACAAAAAATATTATATTTAAAAAAGTCCCGTGGGTTGCAAGGATGAAAATACTAATTTTTAACAAATATAAAAAAAATAATTAAATCCAAAATTATTTTTTATATAAAGAAATGAAAATATTGTATTAATTTTTTATGATAATAAAAAAAATTATTATTATTATCATTCTTGTAATTATAAAATTAAACATAAATAATTTTTATAATTTTACTTTTTGATTAATTTTTAATTGTTATGATTATGTATAAAAAATCAGTCAAATTAAAAAAATAATTAAATAGAGAAAATTTTCTTTATATATAAATATAGATATTTAAAATATTTTAAAAATATCAAATATAACAAATATATTAAAAATATATTAAATTTTTAAAAGAAATATTTGAAATTATATATATTAAATTATATAAATATAAAAAAATTTGGGAGGTATGGTTCTCTCTCCATAGATCCGTCCCTGATTGTTTTGAATACTTGAAAAATGAATTTGATTTTATGAATAAGTTATCTAAAACCAAGCAGGTCCTGGAGAATATGAAAAATTACAATTATTGTGTGTGTGTGTGTAGGTAAGTGAATTTTCAAGAAGTTTAGTGTAAGTGTCACTTAAATGAAAATTACTATAAAAGATGGGTTTTTAAATAGGAAATTATTGTATTTTAATTAGAAATTTAATGATGACAGGATGAGAATGACTTTTATCAATTTTTTGTTTTACTGGTAAAGTTTGGCACATTCACAATTTGTTTCTTCTTGTTTACATTTATTACCTTATTTGTTCATGTATGATTGTTTTCTATTGCTTGTTTATTATGCATTCAACCTTTTTTCTACTTTAAGTTATTATGTGAAAATATTGATTCTTAGAATCTAAACTAGTTGTTTTATTGAAATTTATTGCTGTTTTTGTAAGTATAAATTATTTTTATATCATCATTTCGCTTAAATTGAAAGTTTTAAAATTAATAGTCTAAATAAAAATAGGTTGTAATTTATATTTATTTCTTTTACTAATGGAACTTCAAATCCAATTTTCACCAAAATCAGGGATTAGCAGTAATACTAAATCTCTTTCAAATTACTTTTTCATTAATTTTCTTACTTAAAAAGTTAAATACAATTTACTATATTTTTAAGGCATTAAATACGATTTTTTTTTAACCCTGATTTTATTTATATACAAAAATTAATAAGAAATTATAATAAAAGTATATTAAGAGCATATTTAAATTGACCACAAGAAACCAAAAGTGAAATATTTACTCTTACATGCCAATCAATTCATTCAATATGTTTAAAATATTGAATGTTAATCAATAGTTTAATTAAAAGTGATGATTAAAACATTAATACTTTATATATATATATATATATATATATATATATATATATATTTTAAATATTAATATTTATATTTTTTTACTCTTAATTATTTTACCAATTACCACTACTCTTAAAATAACGATTAGAAAAATTATAAATAATATTTTATTTTTTTATTAACTGTCTTTTGTTTTAGTTATGTGCCCATGCTTCAAAATATTCAATGAATTTTTTCTATCTCAATTCAACTTTCTTTATGTTAAGATTAAATGTAATAGCAACGTTTCTTTCTGTAAAAATGAAAATTTCAACTTCTCCATAAATTTGTTTCGTCTATGGTAAAAAAAAAAAAAAAATTTTTTTTTATTTAAAAAAAAAATTTATGATATT
>Ga0214543_1004468_pt1 | contig 26465 bp, 31 predicted proteins | sample CNSS2metaG_FD_160094 | JGI IMG/M metagenome (GOLD analysis project Ga0214543, IMG submission 160094) | Root nodule microbial communities from cowpea collected in UCLA plant growth center, Los Angeles, California, USA - CNSS2 | ecosystem: Host-associated > Plants > Roots > Nodule | place: USA... | reverse complement strand
TATCTTGCTTTATTTTATTTTATTTAATTTTATTTTATCCTTTTTATTTTATTTAATTTTATTTTTAAACTTTTAATTTAAATTTTAATATTTTTGTTTACTTTTCTTATTTTATTTTGTTTTATTCTTTTTGAAAAAATATAAAAAAAGGGGTGAAAATAATAAAAATGAGAAAAAGTAATATGAAAGTCAATGGTGCGCCTTCTCTGCACTTTTGAGACTTGGCACGAGAAAGGAAATGGTGGGGAGGTGTATCACTGCGTGGCAGCGCTGGTGGAATGGCAGAAGCCAACCTGCATCTCACTTTTGGCCCTTTTCTAAACTAGCACAAAATATGAGCGAAAGAGGAAACTGGCATGGTAAGAACAACGGTCAAACCATTTGAAAAAGGGGGGGACTCTGGCACAAGGGGCAGCTCACTCGTAGGGGGAGAAGATACCATTTCAAAAATACAATTCATATAGGGCGGAAAAAAGACATTTTAAAAGAGAAAAAGGGGAACCGGTTTCTGCAGAAGGAAGGGAGGGGGAAGACGAATTGGGAGAGTTTTTTTCACAAAATCACAGAGGGCAAGAGCAACAAAGCAAGAAAAATGAAAAAAAAGAGGAGAACGGAATCAACAAGCAACAAGAGAGGAACAACGAGCAATACAAACAGAAGGAGGCTGCTAGAGGTATGCATCAATATTCTTGGATGTTTGGATCAATGCAAGACTATCTGATAGTCCTTGAATGAATGTTGTCTGTGTTGTGTTTACCATGATAGTCCTTGAATGAATGCTGTGTGTGTTGTGTTTACCATGATAGTCCTTGAATGAATGCTGTCTGTGTTGTGTTTACCATATTGGTTATGCTTTGTTTGTTGCTACTGGTTCATGATTATGTTACTGCACGAGTTGTAGTGATGATGTTACTGCACGAGTTGTAGTGTGGGTTAGTGTGGGTTGAGTGATAGAAAACATATTCCACATTTACTCCGTTACTGTATGAGCACTACATTCCTGTCACCGTTCAAGCCCCAACCGAATCCCCACAGCCACGATTTCCTACACCATCATTAACACACCAAAACGCTCATTCTCCATCCAGCTGCCGCAAACCATTTTCCTCCATTACCACGCATACCCATCACCATCTTCATCTCAAATCTGCACGAACAATCCAAAATAAAAGAGCAAAGAACCAGAGAACCAGAACCCCATCCCATGACCCCCATTTCAGTGCCAAATATCCCTGTTTCATTTTCCCCAATCAGCCAAGTCCAATCATAGCCCATAGGTAAACAGAGGAGTAGAAACCCTCGCGTGCCGGCGGTTCGGAGCCATGAACGGAGAAGCGTGGTCGCGTGATGGTTGCAGACCCAATCACGGTGGCTGGCACGACGGTAATGAGCTGTGGAGTCTCCACGTACCTCTCTTCGTGCGGAAGAGGATGGGGGGCGAGGGGGCGCTGGCGTGGACGTCAGCGGCGGCTGGAACCGTTGACGGCGGTCTCCAACAGGCGGGACTTCGAGGCCGTGAAGGGGTATCAGCGCAGCCCCTGTCTCACGCGCGTCGAAGAAGAAGGAGGAGACGCAGATACAGCAGTGTTTTCGTGCGAGAAGTGGGGTGAAAGGTGATGGCGTCGCTGATGAAGCCTTCGGTGGAGGTCGCGGTGGTGGGGCATACGGTGGCGGCGCGGATAGTGTGGTGTGCGGATGGGAAGAAGAGCTGCCGTGCGTGCGTGAAGGAGAGCTTTACCCTTAATTAGGGTTTCGTTTTTTCCTTTGAGAGAATGAAAGAAAGGGCCTGCCATTTGTTTTTTTTCCATACACCCGTACTACACGTACCCCCGTTTTTACCTCATACACACCCCGTATGCTATGTTATGTTGCATCCTTTCTTTTCTTCGTGTACACCCTATTTTTAATCCCTGCACCTCCATTTTGTGTTTGCTCAGAACACCCCTCCATTACCACATGCACCCCTGTTTTTTTTATCTCATACACCTCTATGCTTCTCATCTCTTTTCTTCTCGCACCTCCAATTTCTTATAACTTTACACCCACTATGTTTACTAATCTGCACCACCATGTTTATTGATCCCACCCCCTTTGCATGTTCTATTGTATTTTTGGGCATGTTTTATATTTCACTTGTCACACCCTTTTTTTGACTGTACACACTTGATTAACTTCATGCACCTCCCATGTTATTCATGTACCACCCTTTTTAAATAATTTCATCCTTTTATTTATTTATATTCCTTTTATTTATTTATTCTTATTAAAAAAAAAACAAATATATTTGAAAATTATAAAAAATTTGCAAAAAAAATATATAAAAAATCAAAAAAAATAAAAACGTTCTCTTTCACTTCATTGTGTCTGTCCGGTCGCTCGCACTGTGTGACCTCTTTTTGTGAAAAAACACCAAAAATAGTTTTCTTTCTCTTTTAGTGTCTGTCCGACCGTTCGCGTCGCGTGACACATATTTTCAAGTAATTTAAAAATACCAAAAAAAAATAATATAAAAATTTCAAAATATAAAAACATCAACTTTTTTTTATAACAAATATCCTTTTAAGAACTACGTGATCCTTGATTCTCCACCGTGAGATACGTAGGAGCAAGGCCAGTCCTTGTCAGGTTCACGTCTAAAAAATTAAATCATTTTCTCAATTGTTTTCCAAATCGTTTCTCTTAAAGAACTACGTAACCCTGATTTCTCATTTTTGAATGAGAATACGTAGGACCAAGGTCAATCCTTGTCGGGCCGAAAAAATTAAAAAATATTTTTGTTTCTTTTTAATATTATTGTTTCATTGTTTTTGGGGAAAATTAACATTTTGAAAATCACATCCAGTTTGCATATTTAATTAAAGGTACCGCCCTCGGGTGGGCGTCGTAGGGTGCTAACACCTTCCCTACGCGTAACCGACTCTCGGATCCAAAATCTGTTTTTTTTTGCAGACTTGTCTTATTTTCATGGTTTTCCATAGTTTTCCAGAATAACTATGGTGGCGACTCCAAATCTCTTTTTAAACCCGTTTTCTTTTTTTGGTTCGTTGTCCCGTCGCGATTCCGGTTTTGACACCAACAAAAATATTTTTCTGCTTTCAATAAAAGATATTGACATTGGATTTTTGGGATTTGATTCAGTAACTAGGACGATCATAATTCTGGGAAAATAAAAGTCATGTGCTATGAGTGGATTGTTTCTATGATTTACTGATTGAGTTGATTTGAGAGTTTATGGAATAAATCTTTTATGAAAGAGTTTTGACCTTATGAGTTTTGAGCTTTATTGTAAAGGATGGACTACCACATGTCATTCCTATTTTAGTTGAGTGACTTGCTCATGTTTTGTTTATACTCAAATGTTTCGCTTGATTCTTTTGTTTTGTATCTTAGGTGAATATGCATGATTTGATATGATTGAGGCATTTATTGTTTTTTTAGCTACTTGGCAAAAAAAGCCCACCTTGATATTGATCCATTGGTAGTCCCTTTGAGCTTTAAATTGTTTTTTCTTGTTTCAAGCCTATTGCTAAACCTTAAAAAGAAGAAGATCATGTTCTTCCTTACCTTAGGAAGAAAGAAGGAGCTAGTGAATTGTGTTAAGATTGGTTGAGAAATAAAGTGTAGGGGTAAGTATCTGACCCACAAAATTATAAAAATGGTGAAAGGAAAAAAATTGTTGATGAAAGAGTGATGAAATAAATGATTGCTTCCAAAAAAAAGCAACAAAGGATAAAAAAGGGTTGTTTTTGAAACTATGCTCCATAATTCTTTCTACATTACTATTTCAAAAAGATAAAAATCCTAAAATTTTTCCTACCTTGGCCCCGTTATAACTTATGAAAAGTCCTCATGATCTTTGAAAGTATGTTTTCTAAGAGTTGTGAATATTAGAGTCTTGTTAAGTATTAGGAGTGTTTAATTGCATGGGTAAAACACAAGCCAAAACACTTGAGCGAATTTTGGTGAAAAAATATACATTTAACTTGTATGCTCTCTTTCAAATTTGATTATCTTGTGAACTGAAAATATTAACTCATGTGTGAAAAATAGAATATATCCGTTTGTATGTGCATGACAACTTGATTTCTAGAAGATTGATTTGTTTTCGGTGATGTTCATTGCTTTGATCCATTGAAGATATGGAATACCTCAGAATAAAATTTTGAAATTGTTCAATTTTTGACCAGGAGTGCAAAAGGATAAGTGTGAGGGTGTGATGAGTTCAAATTTTTGCCCTCATTTAATGTTTAAATTTGGGGGATTTAATTGAATTTTCATGCTTAAACGAGTGATTTAATTAATAGTTCTAATAATTAGGCTATTTGAGCTTAGGTCATAGAAATTTATTAAAAAGTGATTTTTAGCTGCATAAAATTATTTTTGGATATTTTAATGTTTATTGATGCAGCTGAAGTTAAGATTAAGCTCATTTAAGGTGGAAAAATAAATTGATTGAAGTTACAAACCACCTTTAAATAAGGCTGAAATTAGCAAGTTCTGGAAAAATCACTTCTGCACCCCTTAAATTACATATACACTCCTATCTTTCAAGTGGACCACCTAAAAACCTGTTCTGCACCCCTAGTTTTTACTAAGTTGCACCCTTACTTCCACTTAACCATATCATGTCATGTGGCAATCCTCACCTTCCAAATCTATCTAACTACTTGATGACACATGTCATGATCCTCCACTCACTAAATTGAGCAATCAGAGGTTGCCACGTTATCATGTCCTTCCTATCTCAAGAAGAAGGATGGTAGCTTAAGACTATGTGTGGACTACAAGCTGTTGAACAAGCTAACTATCAAGAGCAAGTACCCCTTGTCGATGATAGATGATCCGATGGATCAATTGCATAGAGCGTTGGTGTTTTCAAAGATCGATCTACGATTAGGGTACCACCAGATTTTGGTAAAGGCGGAAGATGTCCAGAAAATAGCTTTTAGATCCAGATATGGGCACTATGAGTATGTGGTTATGCCTTTTGGTGTGACCAATGCTCTAACCTTGTTCATGGACTACATGAACATGATCATTAGGTTGTTCTTAGATATGTTTGTCGTGGTTTTCATACACGACATACTCATTTATTCCATGACTCATGAGGAGCACATCGAGCATCTGAGGATAGTGCTTGGTATTTTGAGGGAGAAGTAGTTGTATGCCAAGGTGTCTAAATGTGAGTTTTGGATGGAGAAAGTGCAGTTCTTGGGGCACGTGATAAAGGAATAATGGTAAATCCAACTAAGGTGGAGGTTGTGATAAAGTGGGAATGTCCTAGGTCTGTAACAAAGATCACGAGCTTTGTGGGTTTAGCTGGCTACTATAAGAGATGCATAGAGGGATTCTCCAAGATAGTGTCATTGTTGACACAACTTACTAAGAAGGACCAACCTTTTACTTGGACTAATAGGTGTAAGAAAAACTTTCGAGAGCTTAAGCGGAGGTTGACGAGTGCTCTTGTTATGGTTATCCCTGATGCTGGTAAACCCTTTGAGGTTTATTATGATGCCTATCATCAAGGACTGGGTTATGTGTTGATGCAAGATAAGAAGGTGGTGGCGTATGCTTCAAGGCAACTTAAAGTGCATAAGAATAACTACCCCACTCATGATATGGAGTTGGCAACTATGGTGTTTACCTTGAAGATTTGGAGGCACTACCTATATGGTGCATAGTTCCATGTGTTCAATGATCACAAGAGCCTCAAGTATCTGTTTGATCAGAAGGAGCTAAACATGAGGTAGAGAAGGTAGATAGAGTTCTTGAAGGATTACGACTTTGAACTTCTATATCATTCGGGGAAAGCAAACATGGTGGTCGATGCTTTGAGTAGGAAGGCAGTGCATGTGGCACACTTGGTGATTAAGGAGTTGGAGTTGATTGAGAGGTTCATATATATGAAGCTGCAAGCGGAGTTGGGGTCAGACTTTATTAGATGTAGTAATCTAACTATATCCAATGCCTTTTGAAGCGTAATCAAGAAGAGACAATCTTTGAATTGTAATCTACAAAAGGTGGTGGGGTTGCTAGGATTTGGAGCAAGTAAAGGAGTTTGTTGTGGGTGTTGATGGTGTGCTGAGGTTCAAAGGCCGAGTTTGTGTACCTAATGATGCACAGGTGAAAAGGTTGATCCTTGAGGAAGGGTATAAGAGTCATTTTAGTTTCATCCTGGCATGACTAAGATGTACCAAGATCTCAAGGAGACCTTTTGATGGTAAAGCATGAAGAAGGATGTGGCGCAATTTGTATCTGCCTGTTTGTGTAAGATCCGTGAAAATTAATTAATTAAATAATTAATTAATTAATAAGTGCAGGTAGTGGGAGCCTTTATGGCATTAAATATTGACTTGTATGACGTGGAAAAGTACTAGCTTAAATGGTTGAGAGTACTTGATTGTGTGAGAGGACTTGGGTTCATGTCCTATGTATGTCGTTTTTGTGTTATTGATTTATTATTAATTTTGATAATATGCATGATCATGTTGAGTGATAACATAATTATAGAATTATAAGAATTGTCACAAACCATGAATTGTTTTAATGATTGTGCATGTACTTGGTAATTGGTAAGGTCATGCGTACAAACCTTGGTAAGCCAAATTTAACTCTATTTTTGATAAAAATTGGTGTGGCATGAATATGAAAAGGTGGAGAAAACCCTAGCAGAAGGGGAATCCAAGAGGGGTTGACAAACAACTAATAAGGGCCTTGAATAGAAATTAAACTCACCATTAAAATTCATTTTTTTCGTTTTATGCATTAAACCACATTAAGGCCCCTTTAAAAGGCAAATTGTGAGATAGAAGAGGGGTTTTGGAGGTTGTTTTTCTGAGAGCTTTGGAAGGGGTGTGAAAATTGAGAGTGAATAGTGAGGATTGGGACATTTGAGAGCTGGTTGGGAGAGAATCAAGGAAAGGACATTGGTGTTCCAGGAAAGATGTATAATTCAAATTCTAAGCAAAGGAAATTCAAGGTTAGGGGAGCTGAACCTAAATTTTTGGTATTGTTGAATTGGTTGCATGATTTTGATGCATGTGCACTATGATTTTTGTGACTATTTTGATGTGAATTAGAATCTCTTTGGGTTAGTGTTGTTGGGCAAATTTTGTATGCGATTCTATGAATATAATGAGTGTTTGGTATTGTATTCATAAATTTTGATTCAAACTCAAAAATTGATGATCAGTTTGAGTCTAGATTATGCCTTAAATGTTGTGCATGGTTTCCAATTGCATGAAATTGATTTGGGATATGAATTGGACATGTTTGCTAGTGTGTGCGTGCGTAAACTGTGTCAAAGTCTGCAATTCTTGCTCAAGCGAACCAGGTTCCCCTAGGCGAGATTAGCAAAGAATGGAGTCTGTTTTACTTAAGCATCTCGCTCGAACGAAGAGTTTTGGTCTTGGGTGGGTATCCAGATGGTGAATCAGTGTTAATTGGGTCAGAGTTATTAAAGCAGACCACCGAGAAGGTGCATATGGTGGGAAAGGTTGAAAGCCTCGTAGAGTAGGGAGAAATCCTATGCTGATCAGAGAAAGAAACCTTTGGAGTTTACATCTGGGGAGCATGTGTTCTTGAGGGTGATCCAAACCACTAGTGTGGGAAGGGCTATCCTCTTAAGGAAGATTTCTCCTTAGTTCCTTGGTGCATATCAGATCTTGAGGAGGATTGGTCCCGTGGCTTATGAGATTGCCTCAACTCCTTAGTTGGCTAATCTCCATCTAGTTTTCCATGTCTCCTAGTTGACAAAGTATGTACTTGACCCGTCAAATGTGCTAAAGGTTGAAGATGTGCATGTTAGAGAGGATCTCTCAGTGGAAGTGCAACCATTTGGTATAGAGGACCGCCAAACCAAACAACTCTCAGGAAAATTCATCAGTCTAGTCAAGATCATCTGGGATAGAAGGACAAGTGACTCTATGTGAGAGCTAGAAGAGGAGATGAGGAAGTCATATCTATACTTGCTTTCTGGTAAGTCTCAATTTTCCATGTCAAAAATTTTTGTTGTTGGGGAGAATGTAAAGCCCACTTCTTTGTTTTAAATCTTTTTGGGCCTGGTTTAATTAGAGGGCCAAAGGTCATCCCATTTGTCTTCCCATAACCCCTCCAGCCTACTCACTTACTTCCATTCTGCCTCCTTTTTCCTAAACAATTCATTTTCTTTCTTCCCTTTCTGAAGTAGAAGCTGAGCTAGGGCAGTTGCGAAACCCTCCTCTGAGCTAGCAGAACGTTCCTTCCTCCACATAAGCTAATCCCCAACCTCTGTTCCATTTTCGTTTTTCTGTTCTAGATCTATAGTTCCACTTTGATTCTATGGAGATTCACTTTCCCTTCTTGTGCCATGTGTTTTTCATCTTTATAGTTATTTTTGGAGTTGTAGTACCTTTCCATTAGGTCTGGTTTTCTTTTTTGCTAAGTTAATGATAACCTCCTTCTCAAGCTAGGTTGAGCCATAGCTTGAAATGGTGACTGTGTGGATGTGGATTCGCGGAAGCTTGGTGTTGAAAGAAAATGGCTCTGGCTTTTGTTGATTTAATGGTGGGATGTAGGTTGTTTGTGGAGCTCTAAGAGAGGTTAGGTCAGCTTTAGAGAAAGGGGTACTAGAGGGACCTCTTGGGATGCTCTAGCAAGTGACTAAGAGAAGAAGTATGGCTCAAAAATAATTTTGGCATCGTAACATTATCATTCTTAAAGTGATAAATACATGGGGGAGACACCTCTATTTATAAAGTAAGGTGTCTCATAAATGGTCTAAAATCCTAGAATGCTAACATGCACAAAAACCCTAAAAAGGCTATCTTGGTTAAGGAGAGTTTGACATGTGGCAATCCTCACTCTCACAAAATAAATCACTCATGTGTTGTCATGTGGAAAGCTACTTTTTGAAAAGCCTTTTTAATAGAACAATTCTAAGACCCGATGAATTTAAATAATTAAATAAATAATTATTTAATAAATGTGGGTAGTGGGAGCCTTTATGACATTTAATGCTGAGTTTTATGATGTGGAATAGTACTAGCTCAAATGGTTGAGAGTACTTGGTTATGTTGAAAGGACTTGGGTTTGAGTCCTATGTATCCAAATTGTTTGTTATTTTAATTGTGTATTATTTTGATAATATGATTGATCATGATGAGTAATAATATAATCCTAGATTTATAGAAATTATCACAAAACATGAATTGGTTATGCACTTGCTTTGGAATTGGATGGTTGTATGTTCAAACCTTGTTAAACACGAATTAAGCTTTCTTTTTGCCAAAATTCTTTTTGGCATGAATGTTGTTCCTGCGGAGAACAAATAAGATATGTCAGACACAAGCGTTACCTTACCTCAATCCGCAATCTCCTCAGTAGGCTTCCTCTCGAGAGGGGTTACCAACGGAAGAGAATCCAACGCTTAAGTCAGCAAAGAGCTTTCAGAAAGTCAAATCTTGTAATTAAGGGAGTAATTAACGCATACCTTTAATTGTTGGGGTCCATACATATTTATAGATCATTAATTATTATTTAGCCACGTCATGGGCTAGGCCCCTGTTTAGACCGTAGGTGGGCCTTAGTCTTAGGCCAGGCCCCATTAGTTCGATTATCGTGGGCTCTTAGGGGCCTTGTTGGTAGTGCTCTGAATTTGTCAAGTTCTTGCTTAATTATCCTAAGTTAGCGGCTTAGGCCGGTTATCCTTTAACGGCTTAGGCCGGATACTGTTACTCATTCATACATGGTGATTATTTACGTCTTTGGGGGCTATAATCAGGCTAAGTCGACTAGGTGTGGTACACCAGTCCCCCAGTCTTTGCCGGTATAGCTATAGCGGCAAAGGATGAGAAGTGTGTTTGGCTAGGCCGGCTAGGTGTGGTACAAATGCAAAGGGCCAAACAAACCCTAGCCATCAGAGGGCAGCTAAGAAGGTTGGAAAATTGTCCCCAAAACAACCATTAAATGATCATTGTCAATTCTCGTTTTATAGCCCTTAACCCTAATTAAGACATGATTAAGAGACCAACTAAGGGTGAGAGAGGGGGGTTTTTGGAGTCTATCATTGGTGTGCATTGTGAGGAGAGAAAATTCAGAGTAGCAACTGAGTATTGTGAGTGAGAAGAAGAGTGAAATTGTGGAAAAGCAAAGGAGGCTAGTGTTGATCAAGGGGGAACTCAAGGATTTATCAAGTTGAGCAAGGCATCAAGGTTAGGGGAGTTGGACGCTATGTTTATAGTTTCATGTTGCTCTTTTGTATGATTGGATGTATTTTTGGAATGCTTAAACTATGCCTAGTATGTATAATTTCTTGTTTTTGGAAATTTTCCAGAAATCACCTGGCGAGCCTTCAAAGCCGCTAGGCGACTTATCTAATTACACTGAATTGATGGGTTTTTCCTAAAAACCGCCTGGTAGTCTTCCTTCACCCAATTTCTGGGTTTTTGTTTGATCTGCCTGGCGGTGATGAACACCCGCCAGGTGATGCGAGCTAAACTAATTGGATTTTTATGTTTTGGTAGGTTCTGGGTTACTTTGATCGTGGGGAATGCATTCTTATCTAATAAGAGCAAGTGGGATACTAAGGAGTGTAATAATCTAATGCGAATCAAGGTACTTTAATGAATTTGGCATGGATGTGTAGTAAGGTTTGGTGAATTGGAGAAAATTATGAGTTTAGGAATATTTGATGTGTAAATTACGTGATAGATGGTATGATCATTTAAATTGATATTTAGTACCTTGGGAAGTATAGTTGCATGACTGATTACGAGATTAGACAAAGGGATGCGTACTGGGTTTTGTGAAACTTTAGCAGGTGCAACAGAACCTGGGATTTTTCCCAGAACTGATGCACCACTTGGTGGGATATAATGTGCCGCTAGGCGATAACACGATCTCTAAAGGGAATTCTTGAATTATAGGTGTGATGGGGTCGGGTTGGATTCTGTGGTAACTTTTGGGATAAAATAGTTATGAAAATTTAGTGAAAAGACAGATCATGAATTATCTTGGGTGTTAGAGAGAAAGCATAATTAATGAAATGGGATGTGAATTGAAGAATGGAATGGAAATTGGTGTTGTAACTGGTCTTGTGGCTTATATTATAAAATGATGTAGTGGCTGGTATAAGTTAATTATAGGCAGAGTGCTTTTGTTTTTAGTTTTTACTTATAAGTAATTTGATCATAATTGTGAATAAATGAACATGTGGCATATTAAAGGATAGGGCAATGTGATATGATAGATGTTGTGAAATGGATGTACTATTTAGGACCATGACAAAATATAGGTACTATTGGGGGACTGTAGTATGAGTTTATGAGGTGGTAGTACTTAATTGAATCTAGGCTTAGACTAGTTTAGATGAGTGAATGATTGGGGTTGTGAATCTATGTAAAGTATATGTGAGATGAACTGCAACCTGTAAAAGATGCTTAGTGATTCACGACGAAATGAGAAGTATGTTGTGTTGTTTGGATGAATTAGAAAATGGCACTAAGGTGGAAAATAACCAATAACCTCACTGTACTGGTGTAGCGCTTGGCGATGAGGTCTAAACCGCCAAGCGAAAGCTACAAATAGGGGGTTCCTACAACGTGTGGCTCCTGGCGGTGAGGTTCGTCCCGCTAGGCGATACTTGCCTGGCAGTGATACTTGGCGCCTGACGGTAGATGTGCTCCGGCAGGCGGTTTGTAACTGGTTTCCCCCTGGCGGCGCTCAGGCTGCACCAAGCGGTGACGCAGGGGCAATGTTTTGGTTCTTGTGGTTGTGCGTGGTCTACAGAGCTTTGGGTGAACCCTTAAAGATGGACTTGTTGTGGCATTCCTTGAGTTATGGCTCGAAATGGTATCCTTTGAGTTGTGGCTCAGGATAAAGGGGAAACAGTGGCATTCCTTGAGTTGTGGCTTAGAATGACATCTCTTGAGTTGTAGATCGGGATGGCAGATGAACACGAGCATTCCTTGAGTTGTGGCTCAGATTGGCAAGTGTGTTAGAAGTGGGCTTTAAGCCTAACTCAACCCCACAAAACTGGCTTCTAAGGTAAGATTTGCATCTCACTTATATATTATGAATTGACCTTATCTCTAGTCGATGTAGGACTTCTAACACACCCCCTCACGCCAAGTTATATTCATCTCGTGCGTGGGACAAGAAATTAGTGGGTGGTCGATTAGTGGCCCAATATTGGGTGGAACAAAATGTCCAAGAAAGTTCACCTGGATAGGCTCTAACTTGGCTTTGATACCATGTTAGAAGTAGGCTTTATGCCTAACTCAAACCTACAAAACTAGCTTGTAAGGTAAGATTTACACCTCACTTATATATTATAAATTGGCCTTATCTCTAGTCAATGTGGGACTTCCAACATGAGTGTGTGAGTTGTAGCTTGTACGGATGGTCTCCATTTGATTGAGCAATCACAGGTTGTGGCTAGTGATGTGCTAATCTTGTGTCGAGAGTACGAACTATGGTTCGTATTGGGAACTCTACCTAGCGTTATGAAGTGTGATCCGTAGCATGTTTCTCGCACATGTTCTACAAGTTTTGGCTTGTAGGTGGAGGCAACAAAGGGTATCTTGAGGTTATCATCGAAATATGTAGAATGTGGTTAACTTGGTGGTGGCCATGTGGTATGGAATTAGAGGATGTAGTTTCTTTGATTAGTGTGTGCAGATATATCTGAATTGTGTCTATATATTTGTATTGTTAGCTCACCCTATTTGCTTGTGTTTGGCAATGATGGTGTAATTCGTTACATGAGAGTAGATGATGTTGTAAGTGATGTTGGTGAGGCAAAGAGCCGGAGCGGGATGCTTAGGGATTTGATTTTATTATTGCTTACTTTGATTACTTTGAACTCAAATTTAGATTTCCCAATTTTGGAAATATAAATACTTGAAGTTTAATTTGTATTTATTATGAATGACGATTAATGAGGATTTTAATTTTCCCGTGTTTTTTGGAAAGACATTATAATAAATAAGGTTTATTTATTAATATTGTTTTTCTTTTTATTTAAATTAGTAATATTCGACTGACATGTTACAACAATGACACATTGTCACTACCTTTGTAACAGAACTCTCCATTAAGGGGTGAAAAAGAGCTTGACATGTGGCAATCCTCACTCTCACAAAATGAATCACTCATGTGCTGCCATATGGAAAGCTACTATATGAAAAGTCTCCTATAAGACAATGACACATGGCCATTACCTTTGTAAGAGAACAATCCATTAAGGGTCTGCCATGTGGCATGTGTGGGACGCCCTTCCTAAGCTAGCTAAATTAACATAATTAAACATCAAAGAATTGTTTAAGCTAGGCACATATGATGGCCCTTGCTTAAGCAAGATTGTTTTTAAAACCCTACACTTCATGACCCATAATACAAGGCCTTCAAAGGAAAACCTACACTACATGACCCTTAATATAAGGTATAAAAGTGCTCCATGATGGCCCAAGTGAAAAGCAGTTTAGCTTCACCTTGACTAGATGTTGTTAACTCTTCTTGAATTTGCTTGGCCAATGATGTAGGATTATCTTGTTCCTTTTAGAAGATTAATGAATATGGTGATGATTGATTAAGAAAACCAAGGAAATCCCCACTGGACATTAAGATAACAAGCTATCTAGATGTGAAGGTTCTAGAGAGGAGGAGGATGGATTGATAGAGAGTAAGAAACCAAAAGGTAAAACATATAATAGAAACAATATAAACCAAGAAGAGTAAATAAACATAAAATGAAAAGCAAGCGAAAGGGGAGGAATGGAGGTTTCACGCCACTACAAGGCTAGGCTAGAAGAAGCCATGGCAACCTTGAAGATGAGTGGTGTATGCCGCCACTTGCCAAGGCAAGATAAGGCTTGAAAGAACTCCACTCCCTAAGGAGGAATACTCTCACAAAAGGTTGAAACACAAAGTGTATAAATTCTCCAAAATGTTCAACCCTTGTACAAGTGTTGGAGGTCCCCTTAAATAGACAAGTTTATTCTCACTTTTAATTGAGACTGTACTTTGGTTAAAAGTGAGAACGCCAACAAATTAATTGAGATTGTACATTGATTAATTTGCAAATCTACAACAATAATTAATTGAGCAATAATCTTTGGGTAACCAATGATGGATCTATTTTGAAAAAGTAGTGGAATCAATCTATTTTCTTTACTATTGTTTTTTATTTTTTTTATCCTTTCAATTCTACTTCTTTCTTTATTTATATTAATCCTTTCATATTTATATTATTTTATTTGACTAACTCTTTTGTATAGTTTTATAAGAACTAATTTGTTAAAAACCAATTCCGTGTTCATTGTGTGACTAATTTGTAACATTACTAAAGTTGTTATAGATAAGTAGTATTAATTTGATCGCATCAACGACAACGTTATGTGATTGGGTCATGGATTCATAAAATATTCACTAAGACAATGTTCTTTACGCAATTCAATTCAACACCTTTGTATTCCTAACAGTAGATTGATGAGTTTTGAACATGATATGGTGTAAATGACACGTTGTTTTGGATTTTTTAACATCATGAATTAAAGGATAGACCATGTAATTGAATTTTATTGGAGATAGTTGTTATATAATTCATTCATTACTGTTTTGCCAACTTTGACACTACAAATTAAATATTAACAGGTTTTGATGGTTGATTTACTGTTTCCAATATATGTTCAAACCTACAAGCGAATAAGTGCTAAACTATGCTTTAGGTTTTGTAAAGTTGTTACAGTGAAAAGGTTGATTATTGTGTTTGTTAGTGGAACGGTAGACAAGATAATGAGTCCCAATCTTTTAAAAAATGTCAAACTCAATAACTGGAGACCAAGGTGTTATGGGTTTCACTTTAATAAATAATTATAAACACTAACATATTTGATTCAGTGATAGAATTACTTTCTTCATTTAATCTCATACGTAATTACAAAGCAATGAATTAAGTACTGCTAACCCAAGTCAGATGTCTTCATCCGATGTTTAAGTGCAAAGCAATGACTTGCGTTCTACTAAGCCAAGTGAATTAATTTGAACAAAACCTTTCCCTTGCTTCAGTTTCTTCATAAGTACCAATGTGAAGACTCTGCTTGGTGCCATGAATAATTGATGAGGCCGATGGCGCCGTTAATCAGTGGAAATTGGCTCCAATCGAGGGTGAACGTCCGGAACGACCTCTAAAGGTTGATTCGTTTGGTGGAATCAACTGAAAACACAGCGGGAGACTCGATTTTGTTCGAATCTTTCTTGTTCCAGTGCTTTGGAAACCCTAGGAGGAGAAATCCTCTACTAGGAAGTTGAGTTGACAAATAAAGGGATTAAACCTCAATTTTATTCATCTAAGCTACTATTACAAAGCATTTGGTTTGCCTTTTATAGATGAAGTCAACCGAAAAGAAAACGGAACAGAAGAAATGAAAACACCGTTTAATAGGATCCTAACGGCGATATGATCTCTAGAGGCTAGGGTTTGAAATCTTAACATAAGCTTTAACATAGATAAACCCTAACTCTAAGGTGTGAAATGCGTGCAGATGCGGATTGGCTGGTGTGAAAGTGCGAAGCATGAGAAGAACCCTAGCAGCTAAGAGTTTGAGGCAGAAATGAGTGTTGTACGTGGTTCGTTGCCTCGTAAGTGTAAGAGAGTGTGAAAGTTGTTGCAGATTGGCTTACGCCCAATGACACTGAATCATGAGGCTTAATCACCTTGCAGACGCATGGAGGTGTGCGTGATAGAGGTCATACCCCACCAAATTAAAACAGATTAAATGCAGTATCCGAAAGTTGAACCAAGTCGTCTCCCAACATCCAATATTTTCATTAAAGCTTCAATTCCTAAATTCAAACACAACACCAAAAATGGAGGTTTGGCAGATTAAGATTGTAGAATTATGAAAATATATTTCAACAGTTTTCCAAATGTTAATAAAACAAATTAAAAATAGTATTGACTCCTTGAATTTGAATGCAATTTTACTCATCACAGGTCACGTAATTAGGGTTTTTTGTCTCACCCAATCCACTCGTTCATACCCACTAAGTGAGGGTTAAAAACGTGTTTCAATATGCAATTAAGCAATGCATACATCCATTTATCTGTGACAATCAACCCAAATCATTAAGCATGAACGAAATCAACATGAACAACCAACCCAATATGTAATTAAACATTAACAGAATAAAAGTAACCATTCCCCACAAAATCATCAAATGTAACCTTGCATGAAATAACAATTGTGGCAGAGTAAAAACAAACAAAGAAAGACTGGTGATGCACCTAAATTCCTTTTGTTTTCATCGTGATTGCAACAAGGCAAGCATAGCTGCACCATCTATGATTACTACCCCAAAATACCATGTACGCAAACTTCAAGAATTCCAAAACTTACGTTCAACATCACCCTTACAGCCACACATGCACAACAAGAAAAAAACGAGAAACATGGCATACACACAACAAGCTAGGTTCATAAATGATACAATCAAAACAAGTGTAAAAAGAGAAAAAGACAAGGTCAAGCTTCATTCATCAAGCATCAAGAAAACAAGAGAAGAAAACAAGGTTGGCTTCCCCTACCTGGTTCTGCAACGCTCCATAAACATTTTCCTCCCAGTTTCCACCTTCACTCTTCACGGCTCCTCTTCCATTCCCTCCCGTTTTCTCTTTTTCTCCCCCTTAAAACCTAAAACTAGGGGTTTTTATCATCTACCCAAACCTAACCCTAGGTTATCTACTAAAGAAAGAATATGGGAAGGAAAAGATAAACAAAATTTTACCGTTTTTATTCACTTTAAAATATATGGCAGTAACGTTAACAAAATATAGCAACAAAAAAAAATAGAAACTGCATGCCGCATAAAATAGGCTGTAGTAGTTTTGAACACAAACACTCTCGCACTAGCACACACAATAACCACCACACTACGAGCTTTCTCAATATATATTGTGCACGAATAAAATATAAACTTATCGTGTCCATCCACCATAATTAATTAGTTAAATAAAATAAGAGAACGTAAACCCATTTTTTAGCTAACAAAGATTGAACTCTTGTACTTGCACACACACACAACCTCATACATTAGCCACTGACTACAAGAATTCTCATGACATAAAGCGCACCAAATGTTTATACACTTATTCGCAACATTATATATGATATTAAAATTTAACATAAATAAAACAATAATTTACATCACTTAAATAATTATTATAAATATAGCAACAACTTAAATCACTCAAAAAATAATTATTTCATATTTCATAATTTAATAACCTAATTAAATTAAATAAATCAAAAATATTAATTAAGCCATTAAGTTTTTTCATGTGTTTCCCTTTAGTCTAATTTTTCTCGGGTCTTACATTATGCGCAAGGGGAAGGAAATAAAAACGTGTATTGTGTTGCTGTAACTTAAACCCTTAAACCCTTATGTACATGCTATTACTCTCAAAAACACATCTAAAGAAAACTGCCACAATCCATACAAAGGTCACATCATCACTACAAGCTAAAGAAAGGAATAATTTGGTCAATGGAAACGAAAAGAAAACGTGAAACACCAACGTAACCCATATCACTCATGCATACTACCCCAATTCATCAAAGTACCAAACCATAAAGTTGTACCGAATGCATGGCTGTCAAACCAGCCACTACAAAACTAGAAGAGAATAAAAGAAAGATGAAGAAAATAGGAACTGCACCTAGAAAGCTAAAAGCAAGAAAACATAATTTTATGTGGTTGCCTAGAGAGTATTGGAACATTACACTACACCCATGTACTTATACTAACCAAAAACCATAGGGATGTACCCAAAAGCATCACATTAAAACACCACCGCACTTAAATGAATACATGCAACCCTTTGAATATCCTAACTAAAGTTTGGATAACACACCATGCTAAAGGAAACATATGTTTTCATGTATATCATAGTATACTATTAAAGCAAGGACTACAACCCTTTAGAGTTTAAAGAAAGAGAACTTAAATGTATATGTGGGCCTTAGATTCTATTCCATGCACAAGTGATAAGAGAGAAATAAGCATGTGGTATGAAGTGTTAATGAAACCTAAAAGATTCACCCATCTAAAGTAGACCATGCATCATGCCAAATAACAATCCCGCAACAATGGAACCACAAACTGTGCATGCAACGTAACCAATAGACAAAGAAACCATGGCAATCGTAAAAGAAAAACAAAAACACTTAAACATCCACTACAAGAAAATTGGTTATTATCTAGGAAAAATTATCTACGAAATATTTTTCGTAGATAATTTTATTTTATCTACGAAAAGTAGTTGTAGGTAAAATGAAAGTTCGTAGGTAAAATAAAAGTAATTTACATACGAAAGTTTCGTACACAAAAACAAATTACTTTGGCGAAATTTTTTTTGCGAAGCGTTACCTATGAAATTAAATGCAGATAACAAATATTATAAAAATATATATATAAATTATTTAAAAAAATTTACCTACGAAAATATTTTCGTATGTAAAAATTATATTATTTTCTATTAAAAATATAATAATTTTAAGTTACAGACACAACATTATTATTTAATATTTTACTGGTTTTGTTTAAGTTAGTAAGTTTAAAAAAATTGGCAGACTCCACTCAATCGAAACCTCTATACTAATTCGAAAACTCCATCATCGACATCACTCAAAACCTCACCTTCACTCGAAACCTCCATCACTCCGTCTGATGAGTGTTTTTTGTGCCCTCATTCAATGTTTAATTATGGTTTTTTAATTAAATTTGTGTGCTTAAAGAGTGATTTAATTGATAGTTCTTTTAATTAGGATGTTTGAGCTTGTGTGATAAAAATGTGTTAAAAAGTTATTTTTAGCTGTATAAATTATTTTTGGATATTTTGACGTTTGTTGATGCAGTTGAAGTTAAGACTAAGCTCATTCAAGGTGGGAAAATAAATTGATTGAAGTTACAAACCACCTTTAAATAAGGATGAAATTAACAAGTTTTGGAAAAATCACTTATGCACCCCTAATTTTTATTTTACACACTCCTTCTGCAAGTGGACCATTTAAAAAGCCTATTATGCACCCCTAGTTTTTACTAAGTTGCACCCTTTTACCACATAAACTAGATGCACTCAGATGCTTCCATATGCCAATCCTCCACTAATTGAGTTGACCAACTAGAAGAGGCCACGTGGGCATTATCTCAACTAAAGAATTTGTCCAATGAAGTAGTGCCACATCATCATCCTCTTCTTCCCTCAAAACCTAAGCACCTTTATCCAACAGCAGCCCACCACCGTCAGCCATCGATCTCGCCGGCAGCTGCCATGCTCGACGTCGTTCTCTAGCACTTTCTTCAAACTGTAGCACCTGCAGACCTTGCAGCTGCTACCACTGTCAGATCACGCTGCACCACTCACACCATGCTTGATGAGCCACCACTGCAGCACTGTTGGCCACCATGAACGAACCTATACAGATCTGCATCGCGCACCAGCATCTTCATTACACTCGTGCAGGAAGGGGCTTTGGCAGCGGTTGTTTTTAATATTCTGCACTAGTTCCCTGACCGAAGCATATTGGGACGAGGCCAAAAGGGGAATGCTTTTGGCCTCAGTTTTGAACCAAAGACATAGAGCACCCTTCTACCTCAGTTCGAAAGCACATGAAGCCATATAGCTCCACCTTTTTGCTTCGGTTCGAGCCTACCCGAAGCCATATGTGCCATTAATTCTTAATTTGTAAAAAATTCGACCATCTTTTGGCCTCAGTTTTGGTTTGACCCGAGGCCATATATAACCTTTTTGCCTCGGTTCTAGTATGAACCGAGGCCTAATATATGGTATTTTTTACATACAGTTTTTGTTTTGGTGTTATTCCCACATTTAAACCTGCAAATTTTGTTCAGCACCCAACACAAACCATAACAGAATATTTTATAACACATCCACAATTTAAATTCATTTAAAAGATAATTCCAAATCATTTACAATCCAGATACATGTCCTAATCAATACTATTGTACATTTCAATTATATATTTGGCACATGATATCCTACCAAACTTTATGGACTTTGCGGGAATTGCGACAGAACTCTTGAATGTCTACAAAATAATAGATTAAGTTAAGTTAGTATATAAAAAGGCAATATTGCAAAGTATTCGTTTTAATTCAAATATATATTACCGTTTCCCAATTTGTTGTAATACGAGCACGCACAACGGTTGTCTTCCATTGCATTATATAGTAACCCCACTCACATGAGCCGGTTTCTATTACACTACATTATATCAACAACGTTACAATTAATTAAGGAAGAAAATCAAGCAAACAATTATAAAGATATGGATAGAAATATCAAACTTGGAGGGAACACCATACAAGACATTTTGCCTTAATCGTTGATCTCCCTAATAACATGTTATGTGCAGCAATTGAACTATGATATAGGGAATAAGTTAGGATATTTTTATATAACATGTCATATTCATAAGATTGATATTGAGGTTCTTACCAATCTATCACTTGTCTAAGATGGATTGGGAGAGGGCGATGCAAAGAGCAAAACCACACAGCAAGGTTCTCCCTTAGGGAAACCACAAGTAATTGCCAATGCCGCCTGATAAGAAAATAAATTCATTGTTATGCATTAAAATGACTGATTATATTCATAAGTTAACAAAAATGACTTACCCAGCAACATAAGGGACAAAATAAATTTCTTTTCCGAGTTGAAAGCATTTGGTCACATATGCTTGGATGTCATCAAACTTGTTGCCTTCATGAGTGAGTTAGGGGTCTATAAACCCATATAGATCATTCAGCCCCATAGTCTCAATGACACCAGGCAGATACCTAAACATAAAATTGATTTGATATAAGTTAATAGATAAATATATCAAATAACTATATATAATGACTAAAAGACTTACATCATCCATAACTAATTAATGGTAATATTGAGTTCCTCTTGTCCCCGTGCAAGCTCCAATTACTTTACTAAATATTATATATTCAATTCATAACTTATAGAAAACAAATTTACCCGTGGGAGGCACAAATGGGTCTAGTTCTGGCAGAGGATCCATTAGCAAACGAATGCCATAATGCTCAAATGGGCACATAAGTTCTTGTCTCACTTGCGTAGTGATCATTTCCTTCATTCTTTTTTCATAATCAGCACCATGACTACATAAAGACTGACGAGAGGAGGAACCAAAAAATTGGTGTATGCCAACTCCTGATCCAGCACCACACACACGTCCAGGGTGATCAGGCCGTCCAAATTCAGCAGCAAGTATGTCATGACGACCTTCTGGAATGAATCCTCCTTGGGAGCTCTGCTCAACCAAAGAATCCTGTAATGTAGTGTAATAGCTGCTAAGGAACAACATTGATCAAGCAAACCAAATCAACAATAGCGGCCTAGGCTGCTAAGGAGTAACCGGCCTCGGTCGTTAACTCCAGAAAACTAACCAAGAACTTGACAAAACCATAACATTTCTATGAGATTCATCAAGCCCACAATAATCGAACTAAGGGCCTAAACTAGGGCCCAAGCCCACCTACAACCCAAACAAGGGCCTAACCCATGACGTGGCGAGACATAATTAATAATCTATAAATATGCATGGACCCCACGAACTAAAGGTACGCATTCATTACTTCTCTAATCACCAGATTTGATTTTCTGAGAGATTTTGTTGACTTGAGCTTCGGAGTCCCTTCTGCAAGTAACCCCTCCCGGGTCTAAGTAGATATAAGCTACATATGCAAACCAAGAAGATGCCTATTGAGGAGATGGCAGACTATTGATAAGGTAATACTTGTGCCTAACTCATCTTATCTATTCTCTGCAGGAACACTTAGTATCTTCACCTTCAGAAGGTGGAAGACCTAGATTTTTTCTTTTCTGACATTATCTTCTCTTCAAGTTTTCTATACCCACCACGAGATAATATGTGCCGGTTTTTATGTTGAGCACTTATGCTTTGGGCCTTTTTTCTCTTTTCTTATAACATATAAAACCCACTTTATGAATTAGTTAAAATTTTGCATAATTATCAATTGTGTTATTGATGATTTCTAATAAACATACCTGCCATCCCTCAGATGTCCGAAGCTTAAGAAACTAATGCCATGTATCTTCATCAATCGAAGTGTATTTCAACAATGGATTTTCATCCTTTTTATATCCAAAGACATACCTAGACGTCAACTTGGTCTTAAAACCACGAAATTTCTCAGCCATGGATGACAAACATTTTTATTTAAGCGTCGCCACATTTGGAATATCAAATGTTAGCTACAATATATAAAATGTCATCAATAATATTTAACATATTATCAACAAAATCAAAGTATAATGTTAATAACATTAATATTACTTACCAATAAATCCTGCCATATCATTTCCCGATCAACTTCAGTGACATGATCAAAATATGGAGTAAGGATTGATATTCTCTCTCGTGCCAACATTCCTAAATAGCTTTTGAAGACGTTCGTATAACGACCACTAGGCATTCCAGTGTCGACGTTGATATCAACATGTGTTTTCTCACCTCTAGCTCTTCTAATTAAGAGTTGTCTCAACCTAGTGGCTCCTCTGGTGGGTCTCTTAGTAGGTGCTTCATCCTCTAATGAAGTATGATGTTCAGCCATGTATCTGTGAAATGAAAACATAAAAAAAACATTAATAAGAAACATATAAAATAACATATAAAACATTATTTAACAAAACACCTAAATTTTAACAAGAACATGAAATTCATACATAAAGTTATTGATTGGTTATATGTATATTCCTTCATCGTGATCTTCTCGAATTGCATGTACATCATCAACTAGATGGATTTCATCAACATTTATCGTTCTTCTAAATGGGTGGGTGACAACAATATTAAGATCACTCATATTCTCTTCATTAGGTTCAATCTGTTTTTTTTTCATGAAGAGCGACAAACCAAAGTTCAAATGCAAGATCTTTAACATAGAAAACCTCAGATGCTTGTTTTGCCATGATAAATGGCTCGTCTCGATAACCCACCTTTCAAAAATCAACTAGAGTCATTCTTGATTCATCTATTTTGACACCACTCGTATTGTCAATCCACTTACATTTGAACAGTGGAATAGTAAACATGGTATAATTAACCTCCCATATCTCTTGTATTACACCATAGTATGTCATTGATCCTACTACGGGATTTTCATCTTTAAATGTAGAAAATTGTTGCAACTCAACTTCAAGACTGACTCCATTATTTTGTACTGTACTTTTATCATTCAGAGACTTCGTATAGAATGTACAATTATTGATTTCATACCCTGTACAACAGATGACATCAAATTTCAACCCATTCGCTAACCACATCAAAGTCTCAGAACATTGCAAATCTTTCAAAACCTCAGATTTAAACCAAGGCATGAATGTTCTATTATGCTCCCTCAAATGTCATTTCTCTTATTGTCTTGGATTGTTCTCTTTCACAATGACTTTGTGTGCAAATATGTAAGGCGTTACCTCATCTGTGTTGTTCAATACGTATAGGTGTGCTTGCATCAACTCTTCACGATCTTTGGTAACCACACTCACACCTCGGATGTTGTTACTTATAGAACACCTGTTCAACCATGAGCTCTGAGGAACTCCTATCGGTTTTGCTTTTTCCATGTAACCTAAACAAAATTCGACACTTTCTTCAGCAATATACCTTTCGATCATTGAAGCTTCTGGACAATATTGATTTTTCACATACCCTTTAAAAATCTTCATGTAACGTTGAATGAGATACATCCATCTTAAGTATACTTGTCCACAAAACTTTATTTCTCTCACCAGATGAACAAGTAAATGTACCATGATGTCAAAAAATGATGGAGGGATGATGAGTCCATCTTCAAGAGTAAGGAAGCCAAGGAGAAGCCATGCAGAATTGATGAAGCTTCCATGGAGAAGGATGAAGGTGCGGAAGTTAGAAGATGAGAGGGGAAGTGGTGCGACAATGGTGTTTGGAGAAGCTCTCAAGTAAGGTTGGGCCAACACTCAAGGAAGGGGCTAAAGGAAACAAAGAAGGAGAACTCTAGCCTAAGTTGATTCACAAAAAGAGAGGAGTCTGGAGTCATCTCAACAAAGTTTCTCTACTATATTCATGAATGAAAATACAAGGGTCCTAAGCTCTCTATTTATAGTAGAAAAGGAGAACTAAGTGGTCTAGAAAAATGGAGGGAAAAAGGATCTAGAATGTGGTATTTGGAGCCAAAAAGAGAGCATGAGGCAAGAGTGACTTGCCACCTAAAAGTCACATAGGACTTGCTTCTAGGCGCATAAGAGAAGCTTGGTGACCAAGCTTGGAGCAAGAAGCATCTAGATCCTCTCACAAATGCGCTCTCCCTCTTGTTGGGCCAATTTCAAGCCCAACTCTTCCTTGGTCCAATTCTCTTCAAAGCCCAAAACCCCTCCAAGGCCCAATACATGGCCCAAACAAAAACCTTATTCTACAAAGCCCAAAATACAAGGCCCAAAAATAAACCCTATTCTAATATTTACAAACAAAGAGTCTTAGGCTAGGTCTTCACAACTTCCTTGGCCCATGTAAAGTTCATCTTTGGCCTTGTATGCGCATTGGAGGCCCATTCCTCTTGTATCCTCCTAGCCATTGCTCTTGTTGTGGGTCCCTTGGTTAGAGGCATCTCATCATCCCCTCCCTCTTGGGAAGGATTTGCTCTCAAATCTGAAACTTCTGCCTCATCATCTGTACCACATGCAAAAGGTATTAAGTCAACAACATTAAAGGTGGCATGTACATCATATTCCTCAGGCAACTCTAGCCTATATGCATTATCATTGACTCTTTTCAGCACTTTAAAGGGACCATCACCTCGAGGGCTAAGTTTAGACTTCCTTTTCATTGGAAATCTATCTTTTCTAAGGTGTAGCCACACCCAATCCCCTTCTTCAAAAATCATTTTCCTTTTTCCCTTATTGTTGTACTTAGCATACCTCTTAGTTTGTTGTTGGATTTGTCTTTTAATCCTCTTATGCATTTTCTTAACAAAATCAGATTTTGCCACCCCTTCTTTATGAATTAAATCAAAAGATGTAGGAAGTGGTAACAAATCCATAGGAATGAGTGGATTAAAGCCATATGGGGAAGATCTTAGTAGTCCTATGAACTACTCTATTGTAGGAAAACTCAATATGGGGAAGGTATTCATCCCAAGATTTTTGGTTTCCTTTCAAAATTGCCCTTAGCATAGTAGACAGAGATCTATTAACAACTTCAGTTTGCCCATCAGTTTGTGGGTGACATGAAGTATAGAAATTAACTTTAGTTCCTAGCCTTGACCAAAGAGTTTTCCAAAAATGGCTAAGGAACTTAGTATCTCTATCAGAAACTATGGTGCGGGGTATACCATGAAGCTTGACCACATCTCTAAAGAAAAACCGAGCAATGTTGCTAGCATCATCCACTTTGTGGCAGGGTATAAAGTGTGTCATTTTTCTAAAACGATCTACCACCACAAAAATGGAATCGAAACCCCTTTGTGTTCTTGGGAGTCCTGAGACAAAATCCATACTTATATCTTCCCAAGGGGCTGAAGCAATAGGCAAGGGGGTGTATAATCCATGAGGCATTATTTTAGACTTAGATTGTAAGTATGAGATACATCTATTACAATGCCTTTGGACATCCTTCCTCATATGGGGCCAAAAGAATTTCTCTTTTAAAAGACCTAGGGTTTTTTCTACCCTAAAATGACCCATTAATCCTCCTTCATGTGTTTCTTGAATAAGGAGTTTTCTTTGTGAACCTTCAGGAATACAAATTTTTCCTTCTTTAAACAAATACCCATCATTCACATAGAAACCTCCTTGAGGTCTTTCCATACATTCAGCATAAGTAGAGGAAAACTCGGAATCTTGGTTATACATTTCTAGAATGTGATCAAATCCAAGAATTTGGGCTCCCAATTTTGACAAGGCATCGGCCACCATATTACTTTTGCCCTTCTTGTACTTTATCACATAAGGAAATTGTTCCAAGAATTCCATGCACTTAGCATGTCTTTTATTTAGCTTGTGTTAGCCCTTCAAATATTTTAGCGACTCATGGTCACTATGAATGACAAACTCTTTGGGTGCCCTCCTTGCAACAACACAACACCTATTCCTACACCGGATGCATCACACTCTAGCTCAAAGATTTTTGAAAAGTTTGGTAAAGCTAGAATGAGTGCATTGGTGAGCTTTTCCTTGAGTTGCTGAAAAGCAGACTCTTGTTTTTCACCCCAATTAAAAGATACATCTTTCTTGACAAGTTCATTGAGGGGTGAAGCCAAAGTAGAAAACTTAGGAACAAACCTCCTATAAAAGCTTGCCAAACCATGGAAGCTCCTAACCTCTCCAACATTTTTAGGAGTAGGCCATTCTTGGATGGCCTTTATTTTTGTAGGGTCAACATGGACCCCATTTTTAT
>Ga0214543_1004463_pt1 | contig 26484 bp, 11 predicted proteins | sample CNSS2metaG_FD_160094 | JGI IMG/M metagenome (GOLD analysis project Ga0214543, IMG submission 160094) | Root nodule microbial communities from cowpea collected in UCLA plant growth center, Los Angeles, California, USA - CNSS2 | ecosystem: Host-associated > Plants > Roots > Nodule | place: USA... | reverse complement strand
TATATATATATATATATAAGACTAGAAAATTAGAATTAGGAGAGGGAGAAAAAAAAAACGTAAATCCTATAAGTTTAGGGAAATGATAGTTTAATCTGTGTTTGAATTATCATTTGCACATCGTTCAATGCTCCTAAACGTGACCCAAGGATTGACGTTAAACGGAATTTCTGACGGAAAAAAACAAGTATCCATTAAGAGTTACACCTATTTAGAAAAAAAAGTTAATAAAATAATACGTAATTAATAAAAATATTAAATGAAAAACGCATTGAATATAAAAAAGTAAACATAATCGTTTCAACTGAAATGTTGAGTATTTTCTAAATTCCAAAAAGAATAAACTTCAATAAAACTATATATATTACAAAATGAGCTTCAGCCAGACCACAACAATCTAAGTATAAAGGGCATTTGAGAGACGACACTACATTGAACAGAAACGATGAAACCGAAACTGGGAGAGTGAGAAAAACAAAACTTTAAATGTCACAAATTAAGTAAATGAAAAAATATTTAAAAAAACGTATCAAATATACAAAAAAGTAATAATTAATTCCATCCAGTTCCTAATGATTTAATCCCATGAAAAAAAAAATGAGAAAGCAGAAACGCATCCTCTCGAATTCATAAAAAGTCTACGTTCAATGTTTACACCAAAAAATATTAAGTGAAAAACCTATTAAATTAAAATCTGCAAAAGTACGATATACACAATTAAACATAGCATTGTTAACATCAATAATCACAAAGCAAAGTTAGTTGACTCAGGAAAATTGCATATTTCAAAACGATGTTTCCAACATTCATCATCAATAAACTTGCTTACATTAAATAAAGCAGAAGATAGTTCATCTTTGGAAAACGGAAAAAGAAAAGAAAAGAAAATAAAAGCATTTGATTTACGACCAACAAGGAAGACATGGCAATCGGAAACATTTTGTGCAATAATTGACCCAATAAAATTTACTGAAATAATAATAAAAAAAAAAAAAAAAAAAGATGACAAGACAACCTTGGAAAGTTACCATCTTTGTTGTACAGTCAACACAAAACATGAGTAGAATTGAGAACGACAAAGACAAGATTGGAAGAATGAGTGGCGAGGTAAAAGAGAGAGAGAAGAAAATTGAAGAACCTGCTCCAAGTGACCTTGAGGAAAGTAGAAAACCCTCTCTCCAACACGAGGAACATAAACGGAAGACCCCGCACATGCACGCCACAGTTCAGTGTACAAATCATCAGTGCCACCTACCAAACCATAACAAATAATAAGAATTAAACCAGAAAACCGATCCATAAACAAACCGGCCTCCGGATTCAGAAGAGATATGAAAATCAAGCACCGATACCGATTCAGTTCAACATTCTTCAAAACAACCTTAACCCGACAGCAATTAGAAAAAGCAAAACATAATAGTCAGTAGTTGTTGACTCTGATTTGGTGGAGCAATTGCATAAAATAACACAGATTATAAAAAAAGAAAAAAATAAAGTAAAGTAGCACTATTGTATTGAAGGTGCTGAGAAAAAGAGGAAAATGATTGAGTCTGCGATAGTAGCTGTAGCAGTAACAGCAACAGTACCTCGGTTATGGGGAAGTCCGTCTCTGGGTGCGGCTTCCATCTCTCTCCTCCTCCTCATGAACGGCAAAGGAAGGCGGAGAAAACGAATGAGAAAACGGAGAAAGCGAGAAGGAAAAGAAGAAGAAGAAGCAGAGAAAGAGAAAATGAGGACACGTGAGATTTAAGAAGGAGCGAGGGAGGCGTGTCCTGTTGTTCGAAACAGAAAAAAAGAAAAGAATAAAAAAAGAGAGAAGAAACGTTTCACACAATGTGGTTCATTGATTTCATTGATTCATGAGAGTTATGTTACAACACTATGCGGACCCTTACTTTCTCTCTCTAAACACCCTCCTCCATGGCCATCCCACTGGAACTCAGACAAAGACAAATTAAGAGTTTTACGTTTGTGTTTGTGCTTAAGATTATGTTTGTATTTGTGTTAATGTTTTTGTGCAGTACGGTGCACCTGCAAAGCGAGCAAGACCCTTTGCTTTAATTGTTCCACGACTCACTTGCACTCGCTGGTTCACTCACTCACTCACTCGTTTCATCACACCAACCTTACTGCTAACGTGCGCCGATACAATTGAGGACAAGAGGCGTTTGTTAGTTGCTTGCACCGTCCTTGGGGTTGTCTTTGTGATGATGGCCACACCTGAACCCTAACCGTTGATTAATTGAGTTAATTGAGTTTGGATGAGAGTGATTAATGGTTTTGGCTTTGATTAATTAATTAATTAATTAAGATATGAGAGAGAGAGAGTGAGGGCATGCGGGTACTTTGCATGCAGAGGCAGCGTCAGTGATTGCAGAAAGGGTTGTACGGATACACCATTCACACCGTTCAGGCTATTATGGCTGGCTGCTGCATCACTATTTCTCTTTCCTTTCTTTTCAACAACATTTCTTTTAAGTGTTATTCATTTTGGTTTTAGAATATACATCATATTAATCACCTATTTTTTCTCACTCTAATTTTGAGTTTTACCAAATTTTACTATTTAAAATTGTATTTTTTTTCATTAATTCACTATTGAATTATTAATAATATGATCGTGTGGTAGCTAATAGGAGATAATTTATTGTAATTAATTCACTTTTGATCTATTACCAAATGTATAATATATTATATTTTAAAATTACATGTTTTATTGTAATTTCTTTTGATAATTTTACGATTTATGCTACTAAACATGCATTTCCATAAATGTTGATAAAGAGTGTTGATGTTTTGTTGGTCACGGTACTTCTCATCCTGTTGTTTCTCGTGTAACGATTTTTTTTTAATAATTATTTTTTTTAATAATTTATTATTTTTAATTAAGTTATATATATTGATATTTTAATTTTTAATTATTATCTTTATAATAATATTTTATATTTTTAAAATTAGGTGAACACTTTTTTATTTTATTATTATAAAAAACAATTCACTAACTTACCAATTTGTGGGTCAAGTCAGATTACAAAATTTCTTATCTATCAAACACATTTGAATATTTTAACTCTTTTCTAATATTATATATATATATATATATATATTCACACGATAATGTTTAACACTTTCAATTTAATTGTTCAACAACATAAACCTTTCACTACTAGATTATATGAAAGATTTATTTTTTTTATTCTATTATTATTATTCTTTTGTTTCATTTGAACAAAAAATTGTTTTATTAAAACAAATTTTGTATATCTCAATTATCGAATGGAATTATATTTGAAAATATTTTTTAGATCTCTAAGATATTTTTTATTTTATTATACCCTTAATTATACATTTATTTTTCTTTATACGATTTCATTAAATGGTCTATCAAATTATTTTTAAGCCACACATTAGATCATTTTCTTTAATATTTTTATTTGTTGTTTATTTTTATCATATGAAATACTACTTTGATATTTTTTATGTAATTATTTTTATTTTCTAACTTATTATCATACATGTAATTTTATCACTATAATATTATAAATAAATTTTATTTACTATAATATAATAATTTAATACAATTATTATGAATCTTGTTAAAATTATATTATTATTAGTTTAGTCACTTTTCCTTGTGTGATATTGATAAATTAATGTATTATAACTTTTATTGGTGTATAAAAAAAATGTATAATTATTGATGCAATAGAGACGTGAGGAGTAAAGTAAAGTTATTATAATTTGGTTGGTTTGTTTGTTGGGTGTAGTTAACATCATTTTTAGTCTCTCTTTTGATGTTTCTTTGATCAAGTGTATTCAGTATGATAATGAGATTAATTGTTTATTTTGTTACACAATGATAGTTCACCACTATACAAACGGGCGTGAATTGGAATATAACAGGAGATACTAAATTGATCAACTTAAACAAAATAAAGGTATCAAATTGAACATTCACAAACCTTGGGACCAAATCAAACAAACTTAGAAAATTGAAGTAAATAGACATTTAAAATATTTTTTATTTGAATATGTTTTATTATTTTATATCTTTTTAAGAATATTTTTATATATTATCAACTAGGTTTGATTAAAGTTTACAAATTTAATAAATGTTTTGGTTTTAATGAAATTTTGTTTAATATTTTAATTTGAAGTGTATATAATTATAATATTTTTGTAAATATTTGATATTGAACCTTTTAATATTAAATGTTTTATAATATTATGTTTTATTTACCTTATTTTTTTATTATGTTATGAAAATTAATTGATACTAAAACAGTAAGAAATCAGGTACGGATATATACTCATTTACTAGGAGGAGACAAAAATTTGATATCCGTTGGATTTAAATATGAGAATAGGTCTCAAAATGGAGATAATTTTTTTCTCAAAACATGAATATGATTGAGTCTAATTCAATGTAAGTGTCTCTTGAATCTGGAGCCGTTATGTTTTGTATGTATTTATGACTAATTTATGACATAAGAAATAACCGGCACCGAGAGTTAAAGACTTAGTTATGATGTTTATTAAATGAATGAATATAATTTTTTATTAAAAAATAATATAAATGTTCATATTTTTTTTTCTTTTTGATAGTTATGTAAGGAAATTTTTTTCGATATATAATTTTTAAAAAGATTTAAATATTACGTATATATTTGTTTAATTTTTTTAATTAATAGTAATGTATATGTAAGTGAGATGCTGACCATTATAATTATATGATTGAGTCTAATTCAATGTAAGTGTCTCTTGAAACTCGAGCCATTATGTTTTGTATGTATTTATGATTAATTTATGACACAAGAAATAACCGGCACCGAGAGTTAAAGACTTAGTTATGATGTTTATTAAATGAATGAATATAATTTTTTATTAAAAAATAATATAAATGTTCATATTTTTTTCTTTTTGATTATTATGTAAGGAATTTTTTTTCGATATATAATTTTTAAAAAGATTTAAATATTACGTATAATTTTTTTAATTAATAGTAATGTATATGTAAGTGAGACGCTGACCATCATAATTATATGATTGAGTCTAATTCAATGTAAGTGTCTCTTGAAACTCGAACTGTTATGTTTTGTATATATTTATGATTAATTTATGACACAAGAAATAACCGGCACCGAGAGTTAAAGACTTAGTTATGATGTTTATTAAATGAATGAATATAATTTTTTATTAAAAAATAATATAAATGTTCATATTTTTTTCTTTTTGATAGTTATGTAAGGATTTTTTTTTTGATAATTTTTAAAAAGATTTAAATATTAAGTATATATTTGTTTAATTTTTTTATTAATAGTAATGTATACGTAAGTGAGACGCTGACCATCATAATTATATGATTGAGTCTAATTCAATGTAAGTGTCTCTTGAAACTCGAGCCGTTATGTTTTGTATGTATTCATGATTAATTTATGACACAAGAAATAACCGGCACCGAGAGTTAAAGACTTAGTTATGATGTTTATTAAATGAATGAATATAATTTTTTATTAAAAAAATAATATAAATGTTCATATTTTTTTCTTTTTGATAGTTATGTAAGGAAATTTTTTTCAATAATTTTTAAAAAAATTTAAATATTACGTATATATTTGTTTAATTTTTTTATTAATAGTAATGTATACATAAGTGAGACGCTGACCATCATAATTATATGATTGAGTCTAATTCAATGTAAGTGTCTCTTGAAACTCGAACTGTTATGTTTTGTATGTATTTATGATTAATTTATGACACAGGAAATAACCGGCACCGAAGATTAAAGACTTAGTTATGATGTTTATTAAATGAATGAATATAATTTTTTATTAAAACAATAATATAAATGTTCATATTTTTTTCTTTTTGATAGTTATGTAAAGAAATTTTTTTTGATAATTTTTAAAAGGATTTAAATATTACATATATATTTGTTTAAATTTTTTTATTAATAGTAATGTATATGTTAGTGAGACGTTGATCATCATAATTATATGATTGAGTCTAATTCAATGTAAATGTCTCTTGAAACTCGAACCGTTATGTTTTGTATTTATTTATGACTAATTTATGACACCTAAAAAATAACCGGCACTAAGAGTTAAAGACTTAGTTATGATGCTTATTAAATGAATGAATATAATTTTTTTAATTAAAAAATAATGTAAATGTTCATATTTTTTTTCTTTTTGATAGTTGTGTAAGGAAATTTTTCTCGATATTTTTTAAAAAGATTTAAATATTACGTATATATTTGTTTAATTTTTTGTATTAATAGTAATGTATATGTAAGTGAGATGTTGACCATCATAATTATATGATTGAGTCTAATTCAAGCAAGTGTTTCTTTAAATTTGAGCCATTATGTTTCGTATGTATTTATGATTAATTTATGACATAAAAAATAACCGGCACTAAGAATTAAAGACATAGTTATGGTGCTTATAAAATGAATGAATATAATTTGTTTCATTAAAAAAATAATATAAATGTTCTTATTTTTTTCTTTTTGATAGTTGTGTAAGGAATTTTTTTTCAATATTTTCTTAAAAAAATTAAAGATTACGTATATATTTGTTCAATTTTTTTATTAATAATAATGTACATGCAAGTGAGACGCGGAACATCATAATGGAGGAGTTTAAACTTCCAAACTTTTTTTTATATACATTAATATATAATTTAAATTATTTTTTTATTTAATGTATTTTATATATATCTGATATCTCAAAATCTTGTATATATTTATAAAAGAATTTCACACCCTAAAATATTTTTGTTGAAGCTCCTATCATTAATGAGACATTACAAAAAATTTTGTTTACGAAGTTTTAACTACGACCCAACAAGCACATGAAAATAATAATACATCAGAAAAAAAAATCATATAAAAAAGGAGATAGAAAAAAGAAATGAATATGATAGAAAAAGAAATATTATAAGAATTAATTTGTGATAATTTATTGAGTGTTCACACTTTTGAAATCATAAAATTAAGAGATTGTTATGAATGGTGCAGTGAGTATATAGTCTTAGTAGTTCACACGTAACGCTCATTTGCATTGTTTTAACTGACAGTGTCACACACAGAGAGATTGACAGATATATTAAAAAAGTTGCCATCAAACAATCAACATTGAAAAAGAAAAGAAAACCGTAAATCTTAAAAAAAACAAAAATACGTTTGATAATCCGTTCCTAGTGATGTAATTGTGATGAAACTTGTACAAAGTCTTAGCTGTCAACAAAGAGAGAGGCAAAAGGTTTGTTTGGAAATGTTGTTGTAATGATGTATAGGATGTTTGCAATTTCTGTAGCATGAAATTTCAAGGTACAAACTTTTATGTCCTATGGTTTTAGTTGACTGTTAAAAACACATAGGGAAATTAAATACTAATGTATTACTATTATTCATCACAAACTATAATATTAAAATGGAGAGACAAAATATAACTAAGTATAAAAACAAAATAACTCATTTATAACATGATTCAATCTTCACACTTTAAATCAATTAAAGAAATAAGATTTTAAATGATTGTAATATAAATTTTTCGATGGTTAAATATGTTTTAATTTTTAAATATACATTTTAAATTAGATTATTTTTTAAAATTTTGATTATTTTTAATTTTTAAATTTTATAAATGAGTGAATATAATTTTTTAATTTAAATGTTATTCTAAAATAACATTTTATTTTATTTACATAATCTATCTCAGATATCAACATAAAACATGTTAAATACATACAAAAATATTAACGTTATTTATCAAATTTTAAAATATAAACTAGTTTTAATTTTACATTTAAGTTTAAAAGTTAAATATATATATATATATATATATATATATATTATTTTATAAGTGATAATTAAGCCTAATTTTTTAAATATATATTTATAATACAAAACTTAAATAATGTCATCAATTTGCGGTATTATATCCACACATGTAAGTTAAATCAACATACTAATAATTAGGAGATGTATGATAGACTAGAGTATTCTAAATTCATTTGTATTATTTTTACTTAATTTAGATCACAAGTAAGAGATCGTAATAATAATAATAATAATAATAAATTTATTCACGATATATGTTAGAAAAGTAAAATTTAAATCTAATTTGATTTTACAGAATTAATTTATAAAATAAAAATTACACTCTATTTATATATTTTGTGAATTGATCTCATCTAACTTTTAACCATATATATTTTTAATTTTGGTGTTATTGAAGTGTCTTCCATACATCTCAACAACTTAGAAAATCTCGACTTCATTGATAAGAGAATAATAATAAGAAAAATATTATTAAGATTTTAGATTTGATAAATTTGATGTAGACAGTTACATCTCAATACTACAAGAAAAAATAGAATAGCATGTCAGAGTTTGATCTCGGAGGATCGAATCAAAATCTCAACGTACCCCACTTGGCCTAAAAAATCGATTAGAATTTGATTATTGGAAAACCTAATTTTGACATATATTTCCAAATTTACTTTTAAAAATTGGAAAGAAAAGAAAGTTAAATGTTCGGAGTTCTATTCAAACTAAACTGAAGTCTCATAACAATAAAATTAAAACCAAAATAAGATTTGTTGGATAAGAACAAAATTTAAATGAGTTTATTGTGGAAAAAAATTAATTAAATACACAGAGAATAAGAGCATATACCAAAAAGATTCCGATAGACTAGTGACTATAAAATTGAAACTAAATGAGAAAAAAAAAAACCTTTTAAATTAGAAGTTACAATGAATTTTAGAAGTATATAAGTCTTTGGATTCATCTGCATTTACCTTTAAAAAACTCTCAACATTAATATTTTCAGTATTTTTTATTCTTATATTTTTACTTAAGTATTGTAATACACAAAGATATTTTCGTGTATTTAAATCACAACAAAAGGCATGTAGATACAATTTATAATAATAATAATAATAATAATAATAATAATAATAATAATAACTTCATAAATGTATAAATGTTGGCCAGAAACAACTAAATGCATGTGAATTTATTAAGAAATAATCATAAGTGTGTAAATCTTCGGTGATTTTGTAAAGTACATAATTATTAAAATTCCTTTTGTTACATGGGTTTATAAATATATGTGTACATAAACAAAATAGACATTTAAAAATAAAATTGTGTTATTGATAAAAATATGAATTAATTCATTAAAATTTGTAAGTTTTTAATTAAAATACATAGATAAAAAATGTAATATATTTAATATTGGCCAGTGAAATTAAAGTACTGATTAGAATTATTAAACGCTATGACGCATAAATACATATGTGTATCAGATATGACGCATACATGATACATGCATATCGAAAAATGTATAATAATTCTTAAAAATATGATAAATATATGATTGTTATTGTATCAAGCCAAATTAAAATCATATATATTAAAGTTGTTAACATAAAAAATTATAAATTATTGTTATCATAAAAATAATACTATTTTATACATTAAATACTTCATTGATATATTGGTAAAATATATTAAAATATCAAATACGTATTTGTGTTAAATATAAATACATATACGTGATATAAATTGAAGTATTAGTGCATCGTATATTAGAAAACTTAATTTTTTACTTGATAGTAATTAATTAAAAAAATGTAAGTGATAAAAAAATTACAAAATAAAAAAAATTAAATTAAATGACATTCATGAGGTGCTATTTTTAATAAAGTAAAATTTAATATATTTTTTTAATATATAGATTTAATAAAATGAGAAAATAAGTATAAAAGGAATGCTTTGTTTCTCTTATAAAATTTCAAACCTACACTTTTTACTAATAGGATGACGATGGATAGACAGAAGGCGGATTTGACTTCCTATAAAATTAATATGGATTTTTTTTCTTATTTCTATTTTTTCGAAGAATGGTTATATCTGTATCATGTTCATACTCTTTTATTACATGTTAATTAAATAATTTTGTTATAAAAATTAAAATTAAAATAAGTAAAATACGATATTATTAAGTATTAATATATGTCATTTATTACCAGTAGACACATATGCGTTGATTTTTAACACAAAAAAATATAATAATAATTATAAAAATAAATAATTTTTATAATTAAAGATAACTTTTATTTATTTTATAAATAGCTTTGAATAGTTATTTTTATTTTAAAAAATATTATATTTAAAAAAACGGTTTCTTAAATGATAAGTTAATTATTTTAATTTCAAAAAATGTTAAATATTAAAAAATAAAATGTGTATATAAAAGATGAATTTTCTATAAATATAATAACAAATATAAAATACATTTTATATTTACGTCATTAATAAAGATAATCACTTTTGTATGTGTTTGTTTATATAATTATTTACAATTTACTCCTTATGTTTTGTAGTTTTTTGTGTAAATTTTTATTGTTTTTTCTTTTACAAACTTAATTAACTTTGTTTTATTAGTTTTATTTTGTGAGAGAAAATTACGCATAGTAAAATTATAAAAATTAATTTATTTTTAACTATTTTTATGAATACAGTTCTTTATAATTGTAATAATTTTTTTATTTATTAATTACTATAATAATTCATTCTATTCTTATTATAATAATTACCATAAGAAAAAAAATACATACACATATGTTTTTAATAATACTATTATGATTATTATATTTATTTTGTTAACCATAATATTAAATGTTTAATATTATTACATTATTAACAAATATTATTATTGCTATTTCAAAATATATGGGAGATATTAACCTAACCCATACATAAACATAACATGTGGTTTATGGTGCATTCAAATTTAAACTCTCACATAAAATAGTGATTAACACTAACCTTTAATAATAATAAAAAAAAAATCTCATTATAAGATTCTTTCATGAACGTTATTTAGTATTTTTTTTTTATTGTTTCAAATTTTAGGTAATTTTTTTTTTCTGAAGTGAGAGTAGGTACCCTTGAATGGCTCCATCTAACGTTAAATAAATGTCGATATGGTATATAATAGGCTCAACAAAATGAAAGAATGGTCATGAATGTTTCTTGTACTATCCAATCTGAAAACTGAGGGATCAAACATGATGAAGTTTTTAGGTAAGAAATTAATTTTTTTTATGTAAGAAATTAATGTTTTAGGGTTGATAAGATCACTACTTCTAAATCCTACACGAGATCTCATCAACCTCAATATTTTTTTTACTATTACATTGCAACTAATCACATAAAAACCAAAGAGAGATTTATTTATCAGGTACTATAATCAATTCTATATATACACATGTTTCAATAAAATATTTTTAATTAATATTCATTTAAATATACATTTCACACATATATAATGCTAGTAAAAAACAAATGACCTAAAATAAAATCATATAAGGACTAAATTGATCCATGTTAAAAACATATAAAACAAAAGGGAAAGAGTGACGAATAAAATGAGGTTGGTCAAAAATTAATTATGGAAATAAAACTCGGTTTTTATTAATTATCCCTACCAAATTGTTTAATTAGATTAAACTAGTTATTTGTTGTGTTATGTTAATGTTGGAATGTTTCATATATGAGAGTGTTGGAGTCCAATATGACAGTGACATAAAGATGGTCCCGAATTGGAAGGGACATTGAGCGAGCCCAATCTGGAGCAGGGCTTAGGGCTTGGCCCATGTGTTTCTGATAATTTGAGATTCATTGTCTTGCTGGTTATTTACGAATTTAGGTAATTGAAGATATTTTTTCAAAAACTGTATTACGAATTAAATAATCTAAAACATTTTCAATTTAAAAAATTTAAAATATTTTTATTTTCTGTAATATAAAATCATATTTTAGATTTTAAATCACGCAGCCCAAAATATATTAATATGACATTAAGGATAAAATAAATATAGTTTCAAACTTCATAATTTCAAAATACTAAAAATTTCGTAATTCAAAATATAGTTTTAAATTGATTATAAATCTTCATATTTTTTTTATAAGGTAGTTGAAGAAAGTATTAAAGCATGAATGTACAGAAAAAAGTCCAAAGACACAATGGGTGGAGCCCAAAAACTGTGTAATAATACAGCAAAGAAAAAAAAAACGAAAGGACTAAAATTTATTTCGTGTAGTCAATTGATACCCAAACTGAAAATTGTTATTAAGAATTAAATTTGCTATAAACAGAGAAAAGAAAAATGAAGGAAAACCAAAGTGATATTAGGGGTAATTGAGAGATTAAAAATATAATTAAGTTACTATTTATTGCTCATCGATAATTGATGTGAATTGAACCTTAATGAGACTGTTTTTTGTGTTATATTTCGTCTTGAGATTTTTTTTAACTCCCAAATAATGGCTAGATATCCTATTAACACTTATAATTTATTTCTATTATTTTTCTCTTGTAATTTTTTGATATATAAACTTTATCGTTGATTAAAGTTATTCAAAATTATAAAATCATGAAGGGCTAATCGAATAAGGAGAAGAAAAAAAAATCAATAATAGCAATCTTTTTATATAATTAATTAAAAAGTAAAGTAATTTTTAATGGTACTATTATATAAAGCCCTCACTAATTTGTAGTATAAAGACATGCTCCACTATTTACCCCATAGAAAAAATAATTAACAAGAGTAACTTGGTTGTAAATAGTTTTTTCTATTAGTAGAGCCTTTCTTTTACAATCTGTATTAGTTAAATTTCTACATTAAAAATAATTATAGAACATTCTTCAATAGTCCCGTACAATTGATGTATTTTTTTTTCATTTTTAAAAACAATTATACAACTCTTCAATGATAAAAAAAATAAAATTGCAACAATGATTGAACTCCATAATTAATTGTTGAACACATTGCTATGAATGATATTATAAGAAAATGCAGAGGGAAGCATGTTATTATTATTTGCAGATTATACTGATGTCCCTGTCGAAGACCAATGGGAGCTAAAGAAACAATAAGAACGACAATGCTCCAAATCATGATGTGTTGTAATAATTATGTTCGAAAAACATGATACAGGGAAAGTGTTGTTCTCAGGGTTGTTGCATGAAGAAGCTTATATCATTTGCTATATTTTCAGCATCTGCAGCAGCTCCATAGAAGCCTCTTCTTGATAGCCCAACACAGTACAAACCATTATTTCCCTTCCAATGCCTGGGGTAACTTGGCTTCGGAAGACCATCATCGTTCAGAAGGTAATCATCACCCTGCACAAACATAATTCAATTTCTTACACACTGTATAAAGTAAATTTAGTTAAAATAAACTTTGAATGATGTTAAGAATTTTACTTTAAATTTAATTCAACTTTACGGAATCAGTATGTAAGGTCAGGTTGACATCTATATATATAATTCGAAGTGAATTTTAAGCTTAACTCAATCCCATAAAATCGGCTTATAAGATGAGGATTGCACCTCATTTATATATTGTGAATTGACCTTATCTCTAGTCGATATAGGACTTCCAATACAACCTCTCACGCCGAGGTATATTTATCTCGTACGTGGGACTAAAAATTTGTAGGTGGTCTGTTAGCGGTCCAATAGCGGGAGGAACAAAATGTCCAAAAAATTTCATTAGGATAAACTCTAACCTAGCTCTGATACCATATTAGAAGTGAATTTCAAGCCTTATGTTAGACTAAACGTTAATTCATGGTCTGAACGGATGAATCAATATGTCCAAGAGACAACAAATATTGTTAAGATATGTTTAATGTTTGAACACACTTATATAATCTAAATTGGACTTATCTCTTGTCAACATGAAACTTTTAACACATGATTCTGATATGATGCATTTATTGAAAAGTATATTTCAAGTTTAAAAACCAATTTATAATATGAGTTTTGTATTTATTTATATATTACAATTTCATTTGATATTTGGTCGACTAGTTTTAAATTGATTTTAAGTTTAACTCAACTTTACATAATCAGTTTGTAAGATGAAATTGGCATCTATATATATAAATTGACTTTATCTCTAGTTGATATGTTCACGCCGAGAGATATATACACCTCGTACTTTAAACTAAACATTAATTCATGGTCTGAACGAGTGAAATAATATGTTCAACAAACAACAAATCTTGTTAGGATATGTTTAATCCATGACTCTGAATTTTAAACCTAACTCAGTCATACAATCCAGCTTTGTAAGGTTTGAACCTACTTATATAATCTAAATTGAACTTATCTCTTGGCAACATGAAACTTTGGTCGACTAGTAATTTCCAACGTAATTATTTTTTTTTTCTACAAGTAATTATTTCTTACCTTGAGCCACTTGTTGGTTGATCTCTTGAAGCCTGTGCAAAAAACAATGGAGTCAAATGGGTGTAACTCCCCATTCTTGAATAGGACATCCTTGCCTCTTACGCTTTCTATTTCTGCTGCAAAAACCTACATATCACACAATATACAGAATGCTGCTTCGTCACGTCACACAAAACAAACATTATGGTGTAAAATCTTTAAGCGACTCAGTATTTTATTCTACCAAGGAAATGAAACAGTTCAACTACCTATAAGGTGTATAAGAATGTATTTTATATGCATAAAAAATTAAATGATAGTAGAAAAACAACACTAAAAACCTTCCTTTTGTGCTGATTATTGGATTATATTGAAAATTTTAATAAATACGAAAGCCACAAAAAGGAGTGATTTAAAGAAGAAAAAAAGTTGCCAAAGACTATATCTATCTATAACACGTACCTTTAGTTCTTGAGATTTTATCTTCTTATAGGTTCCAACGTCAATAACTGGATATTTTCCATGCTTGACCTTCATGTAAAAGGGTCCCTCGGTGGGTCTTCTGACCCCATATTTAGTCACATCACCGTAAACCATGGTGCTCAGAATCACCATCAACGAGTCCACCATGCTCAACGACAAATACTTCAGCAGAAACAACCCTAAACTCACCATTTCCCTCGATAAAAAATGAACCTGTTCCTTCCATTATTATTCAATAATTTCCATCTATTAGAGTGCGTAACAAGCAAACCATAACTCACCCTTTATTCAGGTCAACACAACACCACCAACATTATAAATATGCCTACTTTTTCTGTTCTTTTCACATCAATTCGTGACCAATACAACACCACAAAAAAGTCAAAGTAACAAGCTTTCGTAAACACTTTATACCAATCCAGTGAAAATGACTACTCTTGACTTTTTAGATCGTTTTCTAAGCCTTATTCTAACATTATCATTAATTACTAATAAATATATTAGTGCATTGATATGTCAGATAAAGATTGGTTGGAGTGTGAATTGTTTGATGTTTCGGATTACTTAATAATCTGTCATCGACATTTAAAATTAAAGTAGAGTTAGTCTAACAACAAGTCTACTACATTAAAGCTTTGGGTCCACTGAATTTTTAAGTAAATAAATAATGTGCCAAGTATTTTAAAGCAAAAAAAAATAAAAAATCTAACATGGTAACATGTATCATAAAAAGAAATATCATCTTTTAAAGCATGCAGTTTAGCTATCTGATTCTTGTAAGAGAATATTCATATTATTGAAGTATTGATCTTTAACTTCCAAACAAGTAATAACCTTAGTATGATAGAAAAACACCAACATAAGCTGTTTGGAAATATAGAAATATAATAATCAAACGAAATCTGAAATCAAAAGAGTGAGATCAGAGTTATAAACTTTGTACCCAATGAAGTAATTATTTGTCTAGAAATAGCTTTGATAAACGTTCATTATCTTATTTTTTAGTGTTACTTGCTTCTTTTATTCTCACATTCTTCTCTTGTTTTATTAGCACAATTGTTGTTCCTCTTCTAAAAATATGATAATAAAAATACATTATAATGATAAAAAAATATTAATATTTTTTATGAAATAGCATCAAAATGACTTTTTTTTTCAACTAAACAACACACTTATTTTAACGTATATGTATTCTCAGTCAAGCCAATTTAATCTTCGCTCTTTATGAACTTTTTTTTTTCTCCAAACCAACGTGGTGCTAAAGTATTTAAAAAAAGGAACATGCATTTTTTTTTATGATCATAATTCAGTTTCTGAAAAATCGAATTTTTAGCACAATTTTTGTGACGATGAATTGGAAACAAATCAAATATAAATACCATTTAGATCGATTTTAATTTAATATTGAAATTATAATAATATAATAAAATTATTATCAATAATTTAAAACATGCTATAACAACAAATTTAATTTGTAAATCTAAAACATGTCATAATGTTTTTAAAAAGATTTTAATTCTTTCTAAAATACATTTTTATTAAAAAGAGAAAAAAAAACCAGACCATGCAATTCAGCTCGAGCAGAACCAAGTGTGAACTTAATATAAAAATAGGTCACTTTTAATAAAGGACCACGATAGTTTGACACTATCATTCTTTTATACTATACCAGGTTGGATTGCAGAATTTTTTTATTAGATTTTTTTTTTGGGTAAAAAATCGTAATTCTCTCCTATTTCTCTAATTTTTTTTTAATTTATCTCCTTTTTTATAAAAAAAATTAACGAAAAAAAAATATTTTTTGACTACTAAATTTTAACAATTTTTTAAGTAATTTTTTATTTTTTTATTTTCAATCTTCTAAAACTATTTAAAAAGTTTTCAAAAACTAATAGTAAAAAGAATATGATCTTTAAACAAAAATAACATGCTATATTAAAACATGTTTTAACCTTAATCCTACAAAAACATTAGACGATGAATAGACTAATTAACTATAATAGAATTACCGGGCTTCGAACAAGAATGGAGGTTTTGGCACCATGGTTGACAAGGTCCAAAGCGATTTCCATGCCGGAATTCCCAGACCCAACAACAAGAACATTCTCGTCTTTGAACTCCTTCCCTGACTTGAACCGAGTAGAATGAATCACCTTCCCAGGGAAACTACTCAACCCTTCCACCGCCGGCACAAAGGGATCGCTAGTTTCCCCGGTAGCCACCACCAGGAATCTCCCGCAGTACTTCTCCACCTCGCCGGACTCCCCATTCCGGGCCTCCACCGTCCAGCAGCGGCGGGCGCCGTCGTACTGGGCGAGCTCCACCGTCCTCCGATAGAGCGGCGCGATGGCGAAGTGGGAGACGTAGTCGTCGAGGTAGTCTAGGAAGTGGTTCTTGGGAACGTAGGGAGGGAAAGAGGGTGGAAATGGTTTGTGTGGAAGCTGGCAGAAGTGCTTCCTGAGGTGGAGGTGGAGACGGTCGTAGGAGTATTTCTTCCACAGAGAAGCGAAACAGTCTTCTCTCTCGAGGATTATGAACGGAATGGAGTGCTTCCTCAAACATGCGGCGGCGGAAAGCCCTGAGGGGCCTGCTCCGACCACTATCACTCGCTCGGCTTTCTCTTCCTGCATTCTCACTCTTTGTTTGTGATCTTAGTTACAATATTGCTTTCTGCTTTCGTCTGCTGCAACGTATTATATAGGGCCCCTTACTTCTGCACAGACATCACACGCAACAAGATCGATATTTTAATATCAGAGCGCAGGGTTACTTGTGAAAGATACTTCTCATTGAAATGCTTCGTAAGAGAATAGTATATTTGAGCAAGGAACTCACCAAGTCTAAATCTAAATTTTTGATAACCATAAAGATAATTAAATATGTTATTAAGTTTGACGATTTTACTTAATTACAAGACAATATTTGATTAATAAATTAAAAAATTTAACTAATAACAATTATAGTAATCGAAACTTATAAATTAAAAAATATTAATAATTAAAATAATTTTTAAAAATATAATCATCACGGAATAAAATAGTTTATATTATGAATTATAATATTTAAATTAATCATTAATATTAACTATTTAGATTTTGATTATTAAAAATTGTTTTTAAATTAATTTTTATTTAAAAAATTAATTTCTAAATTGATAAATTAATCTCTAAATTATTATTTTCAATTATATAAATAATATGTTGATTCTCTATTCGGTCAACTTTTTTTTTACTGTTGAACTAAAATAAAATGAAACTTTTTATTTATTAAATTCTATAATTTTTTATTTTTATTTAAATTTTACTTTATATTTATAAATTTATTTTTTAAATTTTTTTGTGTGAAATATCTTTTAAATATATAATATACAAAAATAAATTATTTTATTTCTATCTTATGCAACATGATAAACATGGATGGTTTGAAAATGTTTTACATCTAAAGTGTGTGAGAAAAAAACATGACAAGGATTTTAGGTTTTACTGTCTCTGTTCCTTTTAACGGTATGTTTATTCACCAAAGAAAAATATTTTAACTATTAAATTTTAATAATTTCTTTTTATAATTTTAGATGATATTTTTAAGTAATTCATTAATTTTTTATCTTTTTATTTTTAATATTTCAAAATTATTTAAAAAATAATATCTCATATTATAAAAAAAAATGTTAAAATTTAGTAATTAAAATATGACCGTTCATTCAACAAATGTGAAGCACAGAATGCGGTTTGCCCCGTCAACCATGAATAGAAAAGGGAAAGAAACTATTTTTGAAAACCTACATTTTCTCTTAATATCATCTAAGAGAAGCATTATCCATCCGTATACGGATTTATCATTTACTGCATATGAAAGCATATTATATTAAAAAATAAAGCTGCATAATTTGGGCATAATCTATTTAGCCAAGTAAACATCACTTCTTCATATTACATTAGGAATACAGTTTTATTATTTAATATAATTAACTTTCAATCATACAAATTTATTATAATTTAAATTACAATATTAAATTATTCATTACACCCGTTTAACTATAGTAATTTGAAATTATCTAAAAACTTAATAATTTATGAAACCGCTCCGATTTTTTATTAACTTAATTTTTTACCGTCATGATTAGTTTTGTTGTGTCTTAGTAATTCTAAGGGCCACTTTTATTGAGTACCTAATATTAAGGGCTATTACACTGTTGGGTCTAAAGGACTGGTCCATAGGGTGACAAGGCCCCTAAAGCAGCCAAGATCCCTCAATTGCAAGTCATTCTTAAAAATCAGTGCCTTAACTCGCCCATTTTCTCTCCACATAACCTCTTCTAGTGTTTGGAGATCTACTCAAGTTCAAGTGAGCTCAACCTCAGTCTCCTGTTCACGTAAGTTAATTCTCAAACCTAGCCTTTCTAAGTTGTTTTCGTGGTTTATGTCGGGACTCACTGTATGATCCAATCTCCTTTGTCGTGCCACTATTCCAGTTCATAGATTTGTCCTTGGAGTTACTGGTTTCGCTGGCTTAATATAGGTAAGGGAAGCCAGGATTTCATTATTTTAAGTCATTTTCGCATCTTGGTCTGTTTTATGTTATGAATACTTGATTCACGGGGTGTCTGTGGTATGAAAATGCATTGCTGGTGTTGTTTGGATGATTTTTTTTTTCTGGCTTGGCACGCGTGAGAGCGGGAAGGTTCTGCTGAACTCGTCCAGGCGAGCTGTTGGTCGCTCAAAATGAAAAGCTCTCGCTTAAGCGAGTAGCTCTCGCCTGAGCGAGAACAGCTACAACCACCCTTCTCTCTGATTCATGTTGCAGCTGAGCGAGATTGACAGGGTTAAGTGCATATGCGTATGTTTCATGTGATTGGATGAGGTGTGCTTTAAACCGTTGAAGTTACGAGGCCATATACACTCTATATGATATAATTGGGGTTGGAAGTCGATGTGTTTGGTATGAGTTTGTCATGATATATGTTTGGATAGTTGGTTATTTATATATATATATATATATATATATATATATATATATATATATATATATTAGCATGAGATTGGTATGCATGAAAACTCTATGATTCATTTGGTGAAACATGGACAAGTTATGTGTAGGACGTAATCCCATGACTCTCATGGTGGGAGCTCATGGTGGTGCCTCATTATATGGACGTAATCCCATGGACCCTCTTAGGGGGAGTCAATGGTGATGCCTCATCTATTGGACTTAATTCCATGAACCTCGGGGTGAGAGTTCATGGTGGGGTGGTGCCTCAATATAAGGACGTAATTCCACGAGGGTATCGTGGTGGTGCCTCAATATAAGGACGTAATTCCACGAAGGCTTTGTGGTGGTACCTCACTACTAGGACGTAATTCCACAGTCTTGTGGTGGTGCCTCATTGTACGTATCCGGATAGTCAAGTCTACAAGTCTTAAGTGGTTTGGGTATATCATGTGTGGATATCTGTTAATTATGTTTGGTTTTGAACTTACATGTTGAGTGTTATAATATAAGGATCTGTTACACTAGCTTACCCTTTTGCTTGCTTGAATGTTGTGTGGTGTGTGGCTTTCTCCATTGCGATGATTATCAATTTTATTGATGTGAGCAGACGTGAGAACCCCTGACAATGGTAATGATAGTAGAGATGCTGCAGCTTGATAGTTATGAACGGGTATTGAGCTCACTATGGGGCCCACGGCCGAAGGAGTTTTATTAGTTAGATTTTCTCTTGTTCTGGACAAGAACTTGTGCTGCTTTTGAACTATTGTACTTATGTTAGGCAGTGTGGTGCCTCTTTTCTTTTGTTATGAATAGGTTTGGGGTACTGTGTTTCTTTCCTACTCTCTGAATATTTATGTAGGTGACGTTTCATTAAATTGGATTTATCTATTTAAAATGGGACGTTACAGTAATTTCTTTATGTAACCTTTATAATTTAGACAGATAAGTTATTTTCATTTAATAAATAATTATTAATTATTTTACATAAACTATAATAATTTTTACATAATAAAAAAACATATATAAATAAATTAATTAACAATTTACTTCTTTTCTTATACAATTTATGAACTTACGTAGAAAGTTAAGAAACTTAATCCGCAATTTCTAACCTATCAATTGAACCAAATAAGTTTTCAAATAAAAAATGTTCAGCAACAATTTTTTAAATTGGTGTAGTAAACTATTTAGTATTGTCATGTTAACGTCGATATCTTTAAATTAAAGATAGAATTCGAAAGATTTGATCTAATTATTGTTATTAGAAAATGATTACATTTCATAATTATTTGACAATTAATTCTATCCATAAATATTAAGCAAAAGAAAGTGCATAATTAAGCATTTCAATTCTTAATAAGATATAACGGATTATGTATTTCTTTAACGTCATTATTTCTTATAGAATCATCTTTAAACAAGATATGCTAACCTAATTAATAAAAAATATCATAAAATTAATATGGAAATTACTTCTGATAAAAAAAAAGTGAAACATACAAATACTTTAGTGGAAAGTTATGAATGAATAAATACAAAGTTAAGATTTCAATTTATACACTTAATATAATCTAGAATTTAACTTTTATCAGTTTTTAAAATCATTTCTAATAAACAGAAAAATCAAGTCTCCCAAATTTGTTTTTTTAACGTATTAAAAAAGTACCTTGTAATTGGTTATGATGTAATTAGCATAATATTTGAGAAAGAGAAATTAGTTGTAAGTTTTTCAACATCTGGTATCAGAATTCAGAAGAGTGGCAGTGCATTATTGAGCATGTCAATCCATAATCAACTTTTCTTCCAATGAAAGAAATAAATGATAAACACATTTGCTTTTGGGAAAAGTATGTTGTGTCTTTGAATTTTTGGGACAAGATATTTTAGGGTTTTCTCACGAAAATCACATTAAAGTAAACAATTAGTGTGAACCCAATTTCAGCAGTAGAAAAATCGAAATTGTTTATATATTGTCATAATGGATAGTGATATAATCAACAATTATTTCATATATAATATTTTATTTTATTTTTTCATTCTACCACAATTTATCGTACAATTAACACATTAGTCTTATTAGATATTCACAATGCAAGAAGATATCAACTTTGAAAGTTGTTATTGTTATGAGAAAAATAAAGAGTGATAAACAATAGTTGCTTCTTTATGGTCCTTGCTATATATTAGTTTTATGAGTATTTTTTCTTAGTATTTTTTTTATTTAATTTTATGTGAGACTAACTTAAAGGATAATGATAATGTAATAATTCACTTTTAATAACTTCTCTTATCACTTAAGTTGACATATTTTGAGTGAGTTTAGAATAAAAAAATAAAAAACCACTTAAAAACTGATAATTAAAGATATAAAAGAAAATTGTCAAAATTTAATTATTAAAGTATAATTTTTTATACTTAAATTACTTTTAACAAAAAGAAAGGTCGAAAGAAAACAAGAGTAAAATGAATACAAAGTACATTAAAATAATCGTTGGCAGCTTAAATGCGTTTTTTCTTCTTTAATGCTATTTTCTTTTTATGTAAAAGAAGGTCAAAACTCAAACGCAAAACATACATTTTTTTATTTTGAAGAATCACAATTTAATGATTACTCATTAGTTACATTTTACATGACAAAACTTTATTACTCAGAGTGGCTGGTGCTTAATACATTTGTTCCACACCGAACATGAAATTCACGATGGAAGTGTATGTACACCACATTTTATCCAGTTTTTTTTTTTCAAATAATACCTTTTAAAAATAAAATTTCTCAAATGGACCAATGAACTTTTTTATTGTGTAGGAACTGCAAATTGAAAGTGAAAATTCAATTTTCTAGAGACCGAACTTCTCATGTGTACAGTAAAGAGAAGTCACTAACATAAAAATAAAAAGTGTCTATAATATCATCTAGTTAACGTTACTAAAGAAAATACAGACGTCAAATATGACCAGCGACATTTTTGTAAATAAAATATCAATTTTAACGTCTGTCCAGATATGTCTTGACGTCCTTTAATATCTGTTCATCACGCGCCAAACTTCACTCCAACTTGACGTCTATTTCCCACGCGTCCAACATTATTCGACGCCAATTTTTTCACTTATCTAACATTACTCGACGTTTGATACTCTCAAACCTGACGTCCCACTTCATATTCATATTATTCATATTCTACAACAGTCACGCGAAACCTATTTGGAAAATTTTGTTTTTCAAAATCTTATTATTTGAGAAATAATGTGTATTTTACGAAGGAAATGAAATGTAGTAATGAGATTTGACAAAAAGGGTGACCTATATTTTCCTACTTTTTAATTCTTTGCCTTGATTGGTAGTTGGGTTTCTGTTTGACGCAACCTAACCTAGGAAGTCAATTCATGAATGTCGCCAAATTCAATGTTTTTCATGATGCCGCATTTACCCCTTCAACAACGTCTCAATTGCTTTCTCACTATTATTATTGTTAACAATTTTATGCTTATACTCATCTCACCACTTTACTATTTTTCACAAAAAGCTATTAAAAATCGTGCTTACTATAACTCTTAATTTTTTACTTTGTTTTTCTTAGATCATAGTTGAAAAAGAAAAGGTTGTGAAAGATGAATTAATGCCTTTAAAAGAATAGGTTGGGCAGAAAAAATTGCTACTTATCTGAATAAAATCTGTAGGAAGGAAAGGAATATCTGAGGAAGTAAGAATTAGTGAAGAATAACAAGATGAACAATGGCATCCTCAAAACAACACCTTCAACAATAACAATCATTCAAATAATAATAAAACGAGCTTCAATAATATTCAAATTTATATGCATCCTAGTTATCTATAAAATTTATATAATCGGTTGTCCATAAGTAATTTAATTATTTTACTCACAAAATATTTCTATTTTGTTTATGTTTGTTAACGATCGCTCTTCAAGGACGCTATGATGTTAAGTCAATATAAAACTATTTCAATTCATATGAAACTTTAGTATATAAATTGTATTAACGAGGTGAGAGACTAAAAAATGACCAGATATTATTATGATAATAAAAAGAAAAAAAAAAGAGAAACATAGGATATTATTATACTAACTCATTTATTACTAGTAGAAAATACAAATTTTAAATTAAGTTGAATTATATGATATAAAGGGTTTATACCGTGTAAAGATATAATAAATAACAATTTTAGACCTTATCTTCTTCTTTGGATGCTTCATATATTGTCCTGGCATGGAAAGTTCTCTTCAACCTTATAATTTATGCTTTATTAATTTTCTTTTAATTGAACTATTATTCATGATAATATGTTTTTATTATGATATTTTAATTTGAATCACTTATTTATATATATATATATATATATTATTTTTGTATATTTTATTATGTAATCTATAAAATTTTCTTATATCTTATTAATGAAATATGTAATTTATAAAATTAAAAATATATAATTTGAATTATTTATTTTCAAAATAAACATATCATAATCATATACGTAGTAAGCGATACATGTGTGGGCATCCATGCATGAGGTATTTTCAATAAGTTTCTAATATGTTTTAATTGTGTTGAAATGTTATTTTTGTGATTTTACATTGTAGTTAATTAATTTTTTAAACCTAACTAGTTTATATTATCAACTCTTTTTCCTCTTTTCCTTATACATGCTACATGAACAAAATACTAAATTCTAAGTATGTTTACTTTTTCTTAATATTTTTAACAAAATATGATAAAACGGTTTGCTTTTACACATAATAAATTCACATGTACATGTCAAGTTCATTAACTTACTTTTAGGATTGCTCCTAAATTCTTTGGTGGGGAATGAATAACAAGGAAAATGGAAAAATACAATTTTATTTTATTTAGGTAATTATTATTTTTTCATTTCTAGTTTTGTTTTGATGCTTTTAGCGCTGTGTTGTATCTTTTTTATTTTTATTTTTTTTTCCAAATCTCGATGAATAAGTCACAAATCTTCTATTTGTTGTTGAAGGGTCGCTTGCCAATGTAAAAAGCACAAGTGCCCTATTGAAATGTCTCACTCTTAAAATACTTCTAGAGTTTTTTTCTTGTTATGTATTAGTAGTATAATAGTGTGATATCAAATAATGAAAAATTAATATCATTTTAAATTAGTTATTATAAAAATAAACTATTTTCCTTACCTAGTGATCAATAACATGTAAAAAAAATTTTGTAATTTATTACATAAAAAATCGACTCATAAGTTGAAGTTTGCACTCATCTATATATTACGAAATTATATTATCTCTAGTTGATATGAGACTTTTATAAAATGAAAAAATAAATAATAAATAGATAAACATACTGTAAAAAAAATATTAAAATGAAATCCAAACTTCTAAATAGAAACATACAATTATAAATAATTAAGTACTAATGGAGAGGGTGTTGTACATTAGTGAAAGCATGAGAGGGGACTAGAAACTTGGAAATGTGAAAGAAAACAAAGAAATTAATAAGAATCTGCAACTAGAAGGGACCATGTAACAACCATTATGGGCCACTAAAATCTTAAATTTCCAATGGGGGCTTTTCCCTACACCTCCAAAGAGTTTTAATGCACTTCTAAAAGAATTTAAATTTCCTATAGTACCCCTCTGAACCCTTTGACTGTTAAGTGGTAAAAGTTAAAAAGAGATTCTCTGCTCTGCTGTGAAATCATGGGTTCTTTCATATTTTGAAACCCAGTAAAATCCTTAATCGGCTTTCGAAATCCGGTAAAATCCTTAACCGACTTTCGAAACCCGATGAATAGTGCCAAATGGATTTAAAATTATGAACCGACATTTGAAGTCCGGTTAAGTGATTCAATGAAATTCGAAATCCGTTTTCTTTGTATACCGGCATTCAAAGTCCAGTTAAGCCTTTAACGAAATTCTAAATCAGTTTTTTTTTTTTAATCGATATTCGTAGTATAGTTAGTGATTTTAATTTTCTTATTTTTTTATTTGATTTGTTTATAAGATTTAATTTCAATTGTTTTATAATTTATGTATTAATTATTTAATTTTAAATTATTTATAAGTACATTAAATAAAATTTTATTAATTTAATTTTTGTAGTTATTTTTACCGGCAACATAGAAGTCCGTTTTAGTAAATTATTTTTTTATTTAAAGTTTATATTTATATACCGACATTTGAATTCCGCTAGTTTAATTTTTTTAATTTATTTTGCATATAATATTTATTTTCAATTCCATTAATGTTATTAAGTTGTTGTTTTGTTGTAATATATTTTATTAATATTTATTATTTTTTTAGTTCTTGAGTTTTTATTTATTTATTTATATTATTTTTGTTTTAATTTGTTATTTTTTTATTCATTTTATTACTTTATTGTATTTATTTTATTTATTTTTTAATTTTATATGTAAAATAAATTAAAAAAATTAATCTAACGAAATTCAAATGCTACATAAATATAAACTTTAAATAAAAAAACAATTGACTAAACGTCGGTATATAATTTTATTTAGCGTGTTATATATAATGTAAATAATCTAAAATTAAATAACTAATATATGAATATAAACAAATTAAAATTAAATCTTATAAATAAATAAAATAAATAAATAAAAACATTAAAAGCTAACAAATTATAAATAAATAAAAATAATTTGAAAATAATTAAATAAAATTAATCTAGATATTATAAAGGCAAATATTTTAAATAAAAATTTATCACTATTAATTAAAAATTAATAAAGTAAAAATAACTACAAAAA
>Ga0214543_1004461_pt1 | contig 26489 bp, 18 predicted proteins | sample CNSS2metaG_FD_160094 | JGI IMG/M metagenome (GOLD analysis project Ga0214543, IMG submission 160094) | Root nodule microbial communities from cowpea collected in UCLA plant growth center, Los Angeles, California, USA - CNSS2 | ecosystem: Host-associated > Plants > Roots > Nodule | place: USA... | reverse complement strand
TTTTTTTTTTATTTTTTTTTTTTTTTTTTTTTTTTTTTTTTTTTTTTTTTTTTTTTTTTTTTTTTTTTTTTTAATTTTTTTTTTTTTTTTTTTTTTTTTTTCAGTCTTTAGTTTTTTAAATATTTCTACAAAGTTTCTTTTTTTTTTGATTAAAAATTTCTTTTGAGAAAATTTTTGATATTAGTTGGAAAACTCTAGTTAGGAAAGACTTGGTATTTAAGTTATCCATTGTGACATACCTCTCTTTCTTGGGAGTGAACCCAACAACATCTTAACTTATTTCTTTCTTAAAGTCTTTCTCCAAACCAAGAACAAGAAGGAAAAAAAATAGGTCAACAATAGAGGAACATCTTCAAGCGGATTGCATAGTGCATGACTTGAGCCAACGCGGGTGAATTTTATCAAATTGATTCGGAAGTTGAACGAAACTTGTGTAAATTGCACAAAAGATTGAATTTCTAGTGTTCTACTGAGGGGGCATCTTCAACATCTGATGCCATTGTAGAAACCATACCACCTTCATCCCTTCCATTCACAAACATATCTTATGATCCTTCCTTTGAGTCAAACCCAAACGTAATAGTTTAGAGAACCATCAGATAGTTAGCCGCATCCAAGAATACCATCATAAACAACAACATACAATACCCAGATGGGAAGTGTGAGCTTAGAACTTATCTACTAAATGCCTTGCCAAAATTCAATGGGTTATCAGGAGAGAATCCACAAAAACACTTAAGACAATTTCATATGATCTATGAGAATTTTAGATCTCCCACAATCACTCTAGAAACCCTAAAAATGAGAGCTTTCCCTTTTACTCTTCATGGAGCAACCCAGGATTGGTGGTACTACCTTTCAATAATAATTGCCAACTGGGAAACTTTGGAAAGACTTTTTTTCTTGAGAAATATTTCCTTGCATCTCGAGTAGGCGTCGTTTGTAGAGAAATTTATGGAATTAAGTAGCGAGATAGGGAAACCCTTCGTGAATATTGGGAGAGGTTCAACAAACTTTGTGCATCTTGTTCTCAACATCAAAGACAAGAGCATGCCCTTATTCAATACTTTTATGAAGGCATGAATTCGTCAAACACGCAATGGGCAAATGCTACAAGCGGTGAATCTTTCCTAGATAAATTGCCACAAGCTGCTAGAGAGCTGATAGAAAAAAATGCATCTGATAGCCAACAATGTGAAACAAGAGAAAATTTAGCGACTTCGTTAAGGGGAGTTCACAAAATGTAGACTTGTGCAACAAATGGAAAAAAAGATAGATGAAAGAATAGATGGGTTAAAGAAGAAGCTTGATGAGATTGTAAGCTTGTTCAAAACTTCAACTCCATAAGTAGCAAAGGTGTGTGGAATTTGTACTTCAACAAACCATTATATTTGTGAATGTCCTAACTTAACAGGAACTACTATGGAGGAACCATTTTAAGCTTTTGTTGCTAACATGTTTGGAGGAAATAAAACATCCCAAAATAACTATGACTTGTCCTCCAATAAGCATGATCCAAGTTTTAGAAATTATCCAAATCTAAAATAAGCTAATCAGCAACACCAATAGCCCTATGTTCCACCTCAAATGAGACAACAATCTTAACCAGATATTACATCTAATAATTAGATGGTAGAAAAATTTATGAAGATGATGGTTGAGTAGAACGTTGAATTGAAGAAAATGATTATTGGCTTGACTCAAAGGATGGAGAAGTTAGAATCTAAAGTTAATTTATTTAATGCTACAGGATCAAGTCAACCACATGCACAAACTATGATAAACTCCCATAATGTAAGTGCTATTACGTTCAGAACAGGTAATCAGGTACAAGGTCTTGAGGATGGCCAAAAGGACGAAGATAAAGAGGACGAAGTTTCAAATATTTTTAAAAGTGGAGGATCAAGCAAACCAACAAAAGTTACACTAGAGAAGCCTACAATCACTAATGACTCCAGGTTAGTATCCTCTATCCTTCTTCTAAAAACTCTTCTTTATCTTATTCTCCTCCTCTTCCCTATCCAAATCGTTTGAAACCGAAAGCTAAAAGATGGAGGAGTTAGACAAAAAAATCTTGAATACTTAGAAGGTGGAGATAAGCATCCTTTTGTTAGATGTTGTGAGACAAATTCCCAAATACGCCAAATTTTTGAAAGAACTTTGCACAAATAGAAGACGTGTTAGGGATAATGAGGTTGTGAACTTGGGAAGAAATGTGTCAAGCTTGATTAAGAGACCTATTTAGATACCATGAAAATGCAATGATCTTGGTATGTTTTTTGTTCCTTGTGTGATTGGAAGTACTAAGTTTGACAGTGCCATGTTAGATTTAGGAGCTTCTATAAATGTGATGCCTTTTTCATTTTTTACTTTTCTTCATCTCGAACATGTTAAGACTACAATTGTGGTCATTCAATTGGCCAATTGTAGCACTATTAAGCTTGGAGGTGTGCTTGAGGATGTACTTACCCGTGTAGAAAAGTTTTTTTTCCTGCAAATTTCTATATATTGGATTTGAAGGACGATGAAGGAATGAGTTTGACCACTATTATCTTTGGAAGACGGTTCATGATGACAACACAAACCAAGATAGATGTGCATGAATGATCATTGACTATGGAGATAGGAGATTGGAAGCCATGATGAACTTAACTAAAGACCATTCTTTATTTTGTTTTTGATATACTAAGTGATGTAGTAAACAATTTTTCTTCTAGTTTTTTAGACATTTTTTCTAGTTTTTCTTCTTTTTTGGGTTTTTCTTTTTCGAATCACTCGACGCCTATCCTTTTGCACTCCTGGGCAAAACTGAGTAATTTCAAAACTTTTTCTAGGTTAGTTTATTTTATATTCACACTGAATCGAAGGAATGAACATCACTAAAAACAATTCAAGTTGTGAATATTATAGAGTCTTTTGAGAAAACAATTCCAGTTGTCAATATTGGAAAGTCTTGTTAAATATCAGGAGTGCCTACTTACATGGGTAATTTGAGTGAAAACACATGCCAAAACACTTGAGCGAATTTTGGATAGAAAATATACATCCAAACTTGAGTGGTCTCTTTCATATTTTATTTTTTTGTTAATTCCAAAGATTAACTCATGTGTTAAAAATTAAACTTTTTGTTGATTTCTAAAAGATTGATTTGTTTTCATTGATGTTAATTCCTTAGATTCAGTGTGAATATGAAATAAAATAACCCATAACAAGTTTTGAAATTACCTAGTTTTGCCAAGGAGTGCAAAATGATAAGCGTGAGGGTGACTCGAAAAAGAAAAATTCAAAGAAGAAGAAAAACTACAAAAAACGTCTAAAAAAGCATAAGAATTTTTTTTTACTACATCACTTAGTATATCAATACAAAACAAAGAATGGTGTTCAGTTGGGTGCTTCATGGCTTCCAATACATTGATTTGTACTATCTCATCTCCTATCTCCATAGTCAATGATCCTGCATGCACATCTATCTTGGTTTGTGCTATTATCATGAATGATCTTCCAAAGATAATAGTGATTGAACTCATTCCTTCATCATCCTTCATGTCCAGTACGTAGAAAACTGCAGGAAAAGTAAACTTGTCTACACGAGTAAGTACATCCTCAAGCAAACTTGCAGGGTTAACTGTACTATAGTTGGTCAATTGAATGACCACAACTGTAGTCTTAAGAGGTTCGAGATGAAGAGAAGTAAGAACTGACAAAGACATCACATTTATAGAAGCTTCTAGATCTAACTTGGCACTGTCAAACTTAGTACTTCCTATCATATAAGGAACAAAAAATATACTTGGATCTGTGCATTTTTGTGGTATCTCAATAAGTCTCTTAATCATGCTTGTCACATTTCTTCCTAAGTTCACAATCTTATTATCCATAACATACCTTCTATTTGTTTATCTCCATCTTCTTGAAAGTATTCAAGATTTCTTTTCCTACCTCCTCCATCTTTTTAGTTTTAAGTTTCAAAATATTTGGATAGGGAGGAGGTGGAGAATAAGATGAAGAAGAGTTTTTAGAAGAAGGATTAGAGGATACTAACCTAAAGTTATTAGTGGGTGTAGGCGTCTCTACTATAACTTGTGTTGGTTTGCTTGATCTTCCACTTTTATCAATAAGTGCAACTTCGTTCTCTTTATCTTCAGGGCATCCTCTCTTTATCTTCAGGGCATCCTCAAGACCTTTTACATGTTTAACCGTTCTTAACATAATAACACTTATATTTTATAGGTTGATCATAGTTTATGCAAGCAGTTGACTTGATCCTGTAACATTAAACTAATTAACTTTAGATTCCAACTTCTCCATCCTTTGAGTCAAGCCAACAATCATTTTCTTCACTTCAACATTCTGCTCAACCACCATCTTCATAAAATTTTCTACCATCAAATTATTAGATGTAACATCTAGTTGACGTTGTTGTCTCATTTGAGGTGGAAGATATGGTTGTTGGTGTTACTAATTAAACCATTTCAGATTTGGATGATTTTTCAAACTTGGATCATACCTATTGGAGGACAAGTCATAGTTATTCTAAGATGTTTTATTTCCTCCAAACATATGTTAGCAACAAAAGCTTAAGATGGTTCCTCCACAATAGTTCATATTAAGATGGGATATTCATCAGTATAATGGTTTGTTGAATTGCAAATTCCACACACCTTTGCTATTTGTGGAGTTGCAATTTTGAAAATGCTTACAATCTCATCAAGCTTCTTCTTTAACCCATATATTCTTTCATCTATGTTTTTCTCATTTTCTCTTGTTTCAAATTGTTGGCTATCATATGACTTTCATTCTATCAGCTCTCTAGTAGCTCGTGGCAATTTATCTAGGAAAGATCCTCTGCTTGCAGCATCTGCCTATTGCGTGTTTGACGAATTCATACCTTCATAAAAGTATTGATTGAGGGCATGCTCTTGTATTTGATGCTGAGAACAAGATGCACCGAGTTTGTTGAACCTCTCCCAATATTCACGAAGGGTTTCTCTATCTCGCTACTTAATTCCATAAATTTCTCTACGAATGACGCCTACGCGAGATGCAGGGAAACATTTCTGAAGAAAAAAGTCTTTCCAAAGTTTCCGAATTGGCAATTATTATAGAAAGGTAGTACCACCAATACTGGGGTGCTCCTTGAAGAGTAAAAGGGAAAGTTCTCATTTTTAGGATTTCTAGAGCTACAAAACAAACGTATATGCTAGAAATATTAAAAAAACTAAAGACTACAAAAAAAACTATATTAAACGTATATGCGTTAAAAAAAAACAAAAAAAACAAAATGAATGAATTTATAAATAAATAAGAATAAAAAAAATACTAACCGTACCGCGACAACGATGCCAAATTTGATAACGCTTTCGTGAAATGATCAAATTAGTACTACTAAACTATAAGAAATTTAGTATTTCTAAGGTAGTAGTGAACAAACTATATAGGGTTAAGCTAATCCTGAGTCGTATCCCAACAAATACGAAATTGATTTTCAATATTTAATTCTCATAAAAATCTAATCTAATGCAATTAAAACTATATGAATAATATGAAAAAATTTAGAGAATAATTTGAGAGTAATGAAATAGTAGATTAATAAAAGATTTTAAAACAATTATAGTAAAGCAAGCTAATTCCACTACTTTCAAACTAGGATTCATCATTGGTTTTCTAAAGATTATTGTTATTGATTTCTTGTTTAAGATTTCAAACTAATCATTGTAACTTCTTATTTAATTTGTTGGCATCTTCCCTTTTAACCAAAGTAACTTCTCTATCAAAAGCAATAACTTTATAGATTAATCATAGTAAATTTAATCAAAGTAACTTCTTAATTAAATATTATGCCTAATCATGTCTATTCTTTTACCTCTTATATCTAGTAAAAAGTTAATTAACCAAAGTAATTTCTTAATTAATTCTAATCAAAGTTTCACTTTTAATCAAAGTAACTTCTCAATTATTAGCAAAATCTCATTCAATCATATGAAATTTCTAAATTTAATCAAAGTAACTTCTCAATTAAAATTTAAAAGTCTTTGGACTCATGATTATTACGTTATGTAGATTTAAGACTATGCTAACTTGCTAAAATGTAAAAATAATTACTTTTACTAAATTAGGAACCAAAAGACATAGATGAAAATAACTCACAACAAGAATCTAAAGAACAAACAAATTTATTCATCTAACCTTAGAATTCAATTAAGAAATTATAGTGGAACTAACCCTTGAAGCTTAGCCCTCCGTGGATTGGATGGAATACATGACAAATGATGAATGAGAGAAAAATATAAAAATGAAGGAAAAAAAATGAGAGATGTGGTGGATTGTAGCTGCCAAAACCAGAGAGTTACTAATGCCCCTATCTACTTCCCCTAAGTTTCCTTTTATAGGACTTGATTGAACTTGGACTTTATCTTTTCTTTTGCTAAAATCTTTTATGGATTGATATAATATCTTTCAAATAATTAATAGATTTTATCAGCTTAAAAAATATTTAGAAGATATTCTCAGTTAATATCATCTGATTAAATATCTAAAAATATCTAGATAATTATCAAGTAAATCTTGCCCAAAATTACAAAGTTGGTCAAACACGCAGGGGGGGGTTGATTTGAAATTTTGGGATAAGTAATTGGTAGAAATTTATAAATTATAGATAAAGTTGATCATAATTAATAATTTGGGAAATTTTTAATTAAACTAGAAATTGTGCTATGATTATATTAGATAATGAAAAATTACAAGCAATATGGGTGTTTGATAATATACCACAATGAAAAACTAGATATAGAAAAACTACTAACGATAACGACAATTGCCCCTGTGATGTCCTTCATTTCTACAATATGAACATTTGTTTTATCTGTTGGGATTGTGTTGATCCATTTCATTGTGGATACGAGTTGTTGGAGGTCTTCACAGGGCCCTATGACGCATGTTTGGGTCTGGAATGAAATTATGTTCCGTGTGTGTGGACTAATAATCTTTATTCTTAATTGGATGAAACTGGAGTTCATATGCTTTATTGATGGTGTAGAGGCTATAAACTTGAAGAATGTATGTGGTTAAGCCTATATGTGAGAAAGAGCAAACAACTATTACTTGATGATAAGGCAGTCAAAGAGCTTGGAAATGACCATAATCACACCACCAGTCATTTAATTTATTGTGAAAGACATTGGTTGAAGTTGATCATGTGGAGAAAACATCTCTTGAACCTAAAATTCATTATTTTTTCTTGAATATCGACACACTTGACGCATTCCCTACTTTTTGTTATTTTCTTATTAATAGCATTTATGTCTTTAGGATATTGGTGCTTGCTCGTAACATGGATTTTACTTTAACGACTCGCTCAACAAATCATATTACAGTCCTTTCAAATGTTGTCCTAATTAGAGAACAAACTAGTAATGACCGAACTCGTTTTAAAACAAAGTTCCTACATTCAGCTAGGTTTGTTGTCATGTGATCGTATCTACTACCCTCGTCGTAGGCCTAAGTCCACTTTTGTAATGGTATCTTGTCGATCCAAGAAGCCACTAGGTTGAATGAGATCTCAATGCCAACAATTTGGATCCAATATGGGTTGTTTGACCTCGTAAGTTGTGACAATGGAAATAAATTATTTATTTTAATCTAAAATACGATTGTCAATGAAAGAGTAATTTTATTACCCATGTTAATTAACCGGTTCTTTAACTCATGATTTTTGAACTTCTTGTTGAAGTTCAAAGCGATATAATGATTGTGGCCCATCTCCTTCCCATCCTATTCCTTAGATCGTAGGGTTGCCAATATGCCTTTCCCCTTGTCCGTTATCAAGTAGAGGTTTTATTGTAGTGTGACATGCTCCCGTAATAGCTAAAAAACTAGATTAAAGCCTCATTTGTCTCTCCTTCCGCTACCGTGAAGGCCAAAGGAAATATGTTACGAGACCCATCATTAGCGAGCATTGTGAGAAATGTCCCTTGATATCTTCCTTTGAGAAATGTCTCATCTACTTGTATAATGGGCTTGCAATAATTAAACCCTTGGATGCATGGTCCAAAGACCAAAATACTCGTTCCAAAATACAACAAGAAAGGTCAGACTGACCAAAAACTACTATGGGAGATCCAGTGCATTGAATTATTATGGGTGAGTTTGTTTCTTATAGAGCTTGATACCACTTGGGAAGTTCATTGTACGGGTCTTCCCAATCTCTAAATTCTTTAGCCAACGCCTTTTGTTTACTATTCCAAGCTTTCTCATACGACGTGTCATCGTCTAATTAATGAAAAAAGTTTTTATTCTATTGAATTAGTCAAAGAGTGTTACATTTGATTCTAATGCATTAATAAGTACAATATGATCTATTCTTATTTTGCTAAGCTTTTACGAAAAACCAGTCTTCTACATTTCCCATTAGACATGCCAATATTTGTTTGAATTGAATTGGATGGTTCCTGCATTCAATGCATTACAATATAAAAATACATATGTGCATTCATTCTTTGCATCAATCATTTTAGAATTATAGCCAGATGAATCAAAATGCCAGAAGAAGTTCTTGTCACAACTCTTAATAGGAGGAGGATCAATCCACTCATACTCCTCTTAGATCTTCCAGAGCCTCAAGGATAGGACGTCTACAATCTTGGTTCGGTGGTAATGAAGCAAAAGTTTAGGTATTCTTGTTGCAAATGACTAAGAAACATATCAACATATCAAAGGTTCTTAGATTTTCTTGGCTAAAGGTTGAAAATCCCAACAATTTGTACAAGCTACCGAAGAAGCGACATGTGAAAACTTTTCTAGAATTGTATGGATTCATTTATCTTGATTTGGTAAGCGTATTTTTAACCAATCTTCAGTTTTCTAGAGAAATTTCTAAAATCCAACGCCAAAAGAGTACAAATGGATATTACAATTGACGTATGGAAGAAAGTAGCTGGTCTAGCTAGAACCATGATCAATGAAAACTCACTACCAAAGTACTTTTGGGCTAATGTAGTCAACACAACTTGTTATATGTTAAATCGTGTGTTGATTAGGCCTATTTTAAAGAAAACCCCCTATGAGCTTTTCAAAGGGAGAAGGTAAGTTTTAAGCCACCTAAAATTATTTGGTTGCAAGTGTTTCATCTTGAATAATGGCGAAGAGCAACTTGGCAAGTTTGATGCTAAAGCAGATGAAGGTGTTTTTCTTGGTTATGCTATACACAATCATGCATACAGAGTTTATAATGAAAGACTAATAACTGTTGATGAATCCATGCATGTTGTATTTTATGAAACTAACCCAAAGCTGCAAGATTAAGGGTCAAAGAATGCAGATGAAGAAGATATGCTATAGAAAAGTAATATGCTGCAATAAATCAATCGACTGAAAATGAAAACTAGCCGACTGAAAAAGCTACAAACAATAACTTACCTAAGGATTGTATTGAACCCAAAGGGCTTCCAAAGGAGAACATCATTGGTGATATTAGACAGGGAGTATCCACTAGACGCAAACTTATATTTTGTGAACATGTTGCTTTTGTATCTCAAATTGAACCTAAGAATGTGAATGATGCTTTAAATGATAATAATTGGATTGTTGCTATGCAAGATGAACTCAATCAATTCACAAGAAATGATGTGGGGTTTCTAGTTCGTAGAAGTGATGACATGAATATAATTGGAACTAAATGGGTTTTTAGAAACAAAATGGATAAAGATGGTAACATAGTAAGAAACAAAGCTAGACTAGTTGCTACATGGTATAATCAAGAAGAAGCCATTAATTTTGATGAAACATATGCCCCTATAGCTAGGCTAGAAGCTGTGAGATTACTATTAAAATATGCTTGCATGTGTAACTTTAAATTGCATCAAATGGATGTGAAAACTACATTCTTGAATGTTTTCTTAAATGAAGAAGTTTATGTATCATAACCTCCTAATTTTGAGGATCACCTATATCCTAACCACGTTTTCATGTTGAAAAAGACCTTTTATGGTTTGAAACAAGCACCACGACAGTGGTATGAAAGGCTAAGCAACTTTCTTTTATCAAAAGGTTATGCTAGAGGTGTAGTTGATAAAACACTTTTCATTAGAAAATATGAAAGTGATATTATACTTGTTCAAGTGTATGTTGATGATATCATATTTGGCTCGAATAATAATACCTTGTGTGAAGAGTTTGTTGCAGCTATGTAGGGAGAATTTGAGATGTCCATGATGGGTGAGCTTACCTACTTTCTAGGGTTGCAAGTCAAGCAACTCAAGAATGGAACATTTTTAAGTCAATCAAAATACTGTTTTGACTTGTTGAAAAAGTTAAAAAATGGAGGATTGCAAGGAAGCTGCCACTCCAATTGCTATAATTTGTCTTATGGATGGAAATGAGGCTGGGCAACAAGTTGATTCAACCAAATATAAAGGGTTGATTGGGTCTTTGCTCTATCTTACAACAAGTAGGCCTGATATTCAGTTTAGTGTGTGCTTATATGCAAGATTCTAATCCAATCCAAAGGAGTCTGATAACTCAATTTTTATACCTTCATATTGAAGCTTATTGCACTCACTTGGCATTTTAGTTTCTTTTATCTTTCAATCTTAGCTTAAAAATGTGATATTTTAAGTTGTTTTCAGAAGCTGCAATATCACCTGGCGGTATTTATTACCGCCCGGCGCGTCTTAAAGGAGAATTTTCCACTATCACGTTCCCGCCTGGCACTACCCTGCTAACGCTAGGCGCTAGCGGAAAAATGCTGATTTTTAAGCACTGACCTTTGCTACTTGTTTTGATCATAACTTTCTCTACAAGTGTCCAAATGAGTTGGTTCTTGTTACGTTGGACTCTACACTCAAAGAGCTTTAATGGAAGTGGTAGAACACAATTTTTGGAATTCTGTGCGAGATGCAGTGTACTCTGGAAGATGGCAGTAGTTACAAAGGCAAAAACCACCTCATGTTTTCGTTGAAAATTTGGTGCATTTAGTAAAGCCTTGAAGCATACCCTTTCTTCACCTAATGGGCTTCTTCTCTGCACATGGAATGGCCCAAAAAGGGAGCTGATCTAGGGTTGGCCATCATTGCCACATCAGCAGACAAAACAAAAGAAAATTTTGTGAGGACTAGCATCACACACACTCAGAAAAGTAGGATCAGCTTTTGCAGCTTTTGGCAGGATTTTGTTGGAAATTTGGAGAGACAATTGGGGCAAAGTGGAGGGGGCTGGAATTTGGAAAAAAAGGGGAATAGAGAGAGCATGGGAGCTCTCGAGTTTTTCTTTGGGTTCTATGGGATTTTCAATACAATGCTAATTTTTGCACAATTCTATATGAATGATATTTTGGGATTGGTTTTACTGGACTGAAATATGAAGATCATGGCACTGTTTTATTGCTTTGAGGGTATCATGCATTAGGAATATTTCTTCGTTAGTGACTTGTGTTTCATCATTCAATAATGCTTAACTTATTCAACTTGTTCAAACTAACATGTTTTTGCTGTCCCAAATCTGTTATCATTTACCACTTTCAATGATCAGTTTGCACTTGTAACAACCTAGGATCCACTTATTCATGCATATCAACTTGTACTTGTGTGAAGCTTATCTTGCATTCATTTTAGCATCATTTACGGTCCACTGTTATTGCTCAATTCTGATTCTGCAGTCATGCATTTCTGTTGCTGCAAGCTCTAATTTCTCTGCTGCCATATTCTTCCAGTTTTATTTTTTTTCAAACAACAGCAACATTAATGTTGTATGTGTAGGGGCTGCATTCTCAATAGTTTGAGCGTGGCTGCATTTGACTGAATTGCAGCTACGCATTCACGCGTGCTTTATTTCATCTAGGTTCACTTTCACTCTCTTTTTAGATCTAATGCACCATCCACCATTCCCATTCAGATTCCATATCACATCATGTATTCTGCATTGCATTTATTCTTGTCATGGCATACTCTTAATTCAGTTTACATTCTTGCATGTAGTTTAGTTTAGTTTGTGGAGTTAATCTTTAGTCTTGAGTTATTTCTTTTTTTTTGAATTATATGTGTAACAGTCTAGTATTTTAAATGAATTTAGTTTTCTTAGTTTAGTACTTTTTAATTGCTTTTATTTCAGTTTCATTATCTATCTTTTAAGCTTAAAAAAATCCCCCAAAAACATATATTTAGCATTCAATCCACTCATTACATTGGCTCCATCCTTGGACTAACCTGAGTGGATCCTTATACTGCATTAGTAAAGGGTGATTAATTCAGTTTGTTTGGGACAGTTTAGGCGACAAAAGCTGTCTACCAGAGTCGCACCTAAAAGTTGAAAAAAGGATTCTAAAGTATATGAAAGGAACAATTAATGTTGGTTTATGATATCCATGTGATTCTAACATAACTCTTAGTGTTCTTTTAGATTCTGGCTATGCATGGTGCAAATTGGATAGGAAAAACACAAGTGGCACTTGCCACCTATTTGGCTCAAGTATAATCTCATGGAATAGCACAAAGCAAGCATGGGTGACATTCTCCACTGCTGAAGTTGAATACACAACAGTTGGACATGGATGTGCACAAGTCAGATGGTTGAAACATTAAATCAAGGATGAGTACCTCAAAATGTCTTGTTAACACACCTACCAACCATAACTGGTAGAGCACATGAGGGAAACCATGCTATGGACCACACTCTGTAATGCTAGGTGGAGTTCCCAATACAAACAACATTCCTAAAGTCCCAAGACTACCAAACTCATCAGCTCAGTACTAAGGAGGGCAATCTAACTGGATCGATTCGTACGTGTCACAACACGCACACTCATACCGACAACACTCACCAACCCGAACCACAACTCAAGAGCTTTTCGTGTTCATCCGCCATCCCGAGCCACAACTCAAGAGATGTCATTCCGAGCCACAACTCAAGGAATGCCACGTGCTTAACCCCTATCCTGAGCTACAACTCAAGGGATACCTTTCGAGCCACAACTCAAGGAACTGATGAGATGCCTCTAGCCAAGGGACCTACAACAAGAGCAATGGCTAGGAGGATACAAGAGGAATGGGCATCCAATGCATATACCAGGCCCAAGATGAACTTCACATGGGCCAAGGAAGATGTAAAGACCTAGCCTAGGACTCTTTGTTTGTAAATATTATAATAGGGTTTATTTTTTGAGCCTTGTATTCTGGGCTTAGTAGAATAGAGTTTTGTTTGGGCCATGTATTGGGCCTTGGAGGGTTTTTGGGCCTTGAAGTGAATTGGACCAAAGGAGAGTTGGGCTTGAAATTGGGTCACCAAAAAGGAGAGCGCATTTTAAGAGGATCGGGATCCTTCTCTTGCAAAGCTTGGTCACCAAGCTTCTCCTATGCGCCTACATGCATGCTCCTTGTGACTTGCTTAGGTGGCAATTAACACTTGCCTCATGCTCTCTTTTTGTCTCAAAATACCACATTCTAGATCCTTTTTCCCTCCATTTTTCTAGACCACTTAGCTATCCTTTTCTACTATAAATAGAGAGCTTAGGACCCTTGTATTTTCATTCATGAATATAGTAGAGAAACTTTGTTGAGATGACTCCAACCTCCTCTCTTTTTATGAATCAACTTAGGCTAGAGTTCTCCTTCTTGGTTTCCTCTAGCCTCCTTCCTTGAGTGTTGGCCTAACCTCACTTGAGAGCTTCTCCAAACACCATTTCCGCACCACTCCTCCTCTCATCTTCTAGCTTCCGCACCTTTACCCTTCTCTGTGGAAGCCTCATCAATTCTGCATGGCTTCTTCTTGGCTTCTTTACTCTTGAAGATGGACTCATCATGAAAAAATAAACCCTATTCTAATATTTACAAACAAAGAGTCCTAGGCTAGGTCTTCACATCTTCCTTGGCCCATGTGAAGTTCATCTTGGGCCTTTTATGTGCATTAGTAGCCCATTCCTCTTGTATCCTCCTAGCCATTGCTCTTGTTGTAGGTCCCTTGGCTAGAGGCATCTCATCAGGAACACCAATAAGATGACCTTCGAAGTATCACCAAAGCCTTGTAGACCATGCACATCCAAAACAAGCAAAACAAAGGTCTGATCTCTGCATTATCGCTTGGCGTTGATCTTGAGCCATAAGGCGAAACACGCCTCCAGATCGCCTAGCGGGGGACACGTACTGCCAAGCGCCAAGCGACTCACAGCCCACTGATGTTGCAGACATCGCCTAGCGGGACCACCCTCACCGCCAGGTGCTATGCTCTCTAGAACCCCATTATTTTCATAGCTATCGCCTGGCGGGTCAGTTACCACCGTACTTGTGCAATACTGGTTTTGCACACTTTGATAAGGTTCTAGCACTTTACGTTTGCAATAACCCACATCTAGAACAATCCAGTGGCCACTTGCAAGCATCGACACAATGCTAAATCACCCATTATGCAAAATCCTTATCGATGTTATCATGAATGTGCCTACTCCTATATTTTCCCAATTTAGGTACCAATGACTCTTGAATTGGCCATCACCCAAATATTCACACCACTATCCTCTAAACAAATTCCCAATTCAACAGTGATATATACCACGCCCAAGTCCTATGTCACTTAATAGTCATAACTTCACTTTTCCCTCTTTATAGCTTACGTGTATATTAAAGCCCAAATCACCATCTTAAACCACAACGACTAGCAGCTAAGTTTCTGAAATTGTACAACGTAGCCTATCCATATGTATAGTTCATGCAGTAGCAAGGTATATCCCAATTGTATTCTATATTTTCGTTTTACTCCTGAGATCTCAATCCCTCCATTAAAATTCCATGTTAATGCCTAACATAGATGAGCCTCCAAGGATTCCAGTTTCACCAATAATCCTCTTGTCTGATACTCTTTTGAACCCTCAAATGAAAACTCCCAACTCGCCTCGTAGAATCACCTCCAACATTGTTGTCACCTTTATTGCCTAGCGGCTCGTAGCTTGCTGCCAAGCGGTGCATATATTTCTGGAAAAATTCTAGAATTTATACTGCACAAGCACGAACCCTCTTCTCCACAATTCATCTAGTCTTTCAATTATACACTCAATATATCCTCATTATGTGCTTAAGTTCACAATTATAGCATTAAATCACAATTACATCTAATCATATTGTTGTTCAACTCGAAATTATTATCAAATCCTAAAAACCCCCAAATTCTCAGCCCTAGTTATCATACATAACCATTTTCATTTAAGTCCCACGCACCCCACTTAAATTTCACAACTTCTCCCCTCCTTTTAATCAATCTATGATTAAAACACCTTTTCCATCAATCAAAATCATCCCAGAAACCCCAAAACATAAAAAATGAGGAAACAGGTTCGCGTCGCCTAGCGGGTGTTCATCACCACGAGGTAGTTCATGCCGAAACCCAGAAATTGGGTTGATCAAGGATGCGTCGCTTGACAATAAGGTTCATGCCGCTAGGTGGTTCCTCTTCAGGAACCCAGAATGACTCAGAAATGCATGTGTCGCATGGCGATAGTTCATGGCCCACCAAGCGGTTTCTGAAAATTTTCCAGAAATCCGAAATTCAATCAAGACAGGAAGTATTCATGTATAATCATGGATATAGCATGCAATTTATTCTTAAACATAAAAATTAACGAGTAACAACTCCCCTAACCTGGTTTCCAAGCTAAAACTTGAATATTATTGGCTCCTTCCTTGCTCCCAATGGCTGGCTTTAGCTCTCTATGCAATTACAATGGCAGCCTTCAACCCCTCTCTTTTTCCCCTAAATTTGCCAATTAAACAAGAAAATTTTGGCAAAAAGAAAGCTTAATTTTGTTCTACCAAGGTTCAAACCCATAACCATGTCAATGTCAACTCAATGTATAACCATCCAAGCAATTCATGTTTCGTGATAATTTCAATAAATATAGGATTATATTACCATTCACCATGATCAAGCATATTATTAAAATAATAATCAATCAAATAACACATAAATGGCATAAATAGGACTTGACCAAGTCCTCTCAACATAACTAAGTACTCTCAGCCACTTGAGGTATGACTTTTCTACATCACAATACTCAACATTTAATGTCATAAAGGCTCCCACTAATCACATTTATTAATTAATTAAATTTCACGGGTATTACAATCAAAGTGGACAACACCCTGGTCCATTTGCTAAGTTCCTTAAGAAACTCGGCAATTGTGCTGAATACACAATGCTAGACACACCATAACAGAATTGTGTGTCAGAGAGGCGTCATCAAACCTTAATGGATACAATTAGGAGTATGTTAAGTAGTTCATCTTAACTTGTATCGATGTGGATGTATGCATTAAAGACTATCATGTAGTTATTGAATAGGGTTCCTAGTAAAGTTGTTCAAAAGACACCTTTTGAGTTATGGACAAGTAGGAAACCCAGTTTGAGACATCTGCGTGTTTGGGGCTGTCAAGCAAAAGTAAGAATTTACAATTCGTAAGAAAAGAAATTGGATGAAAGAACAATCATTGGATATTTCTTTGGCTATCTAGAAAAATCAAAAGGGTATATGTGGGTGTGAAGATTCACGAAATGTGGAGATTAAGAAAGTTAGAGTACAAGTTCTTGTAGCTAGTATATCTTCTTCGAGAGTTATTGTTCCCCATGTTTTAGAACCACACAACAATCAATAAGAACCAACAAATTTATGATCCTGAGGTTAATTATGAGTCGGTAGTAGAACACCATAAGAACAAGTATTAAGAAGATCTTGCAGAAAAAGAAAGTTTGTTATTTCGAATGACTATGTGATTTATCTACAAGAATCAGAAAATGATGTAAGTATTGATAATGATCTAGTTTCATTTTTAAAAGCCATTAATCATGACAATTCTGATAAGTGGTAAGATACTACAAAAGATGAGCTTAAATCAATGACACAAAGTGGCGTATGGGACCTTGTGGAATTGCCATAAGGATGCAAAAGAGTTACGTGTAAATGGGCCTTTAAGATTAAACTTGACTCTCATGGGAATATCGAAGGTTATAAAGCCAGACTTGTTGCCAAAGGTTTTACTAAAAAAGATAACATTGACTATAAGGAAACATTTTCGCTTGTTTCTAAGAAAGATTCCTTTAGAATTATCATGACATTAGTAGCTCATTATGATCTATAGTGGCATCAAATGGATGTTAAAACTAGTTGTCTAAATGGAAATTAGAAGAGAATGTTTATATGGACCAACTAGTGGGGTTCACTAAAGAAGGAAAGAAACACATGGTGTGTAAACTTAAGAAATCAATATATGGACTTAAGCAAGTATCTCGACAATAGTATCTTAAGTTCAATGATACTATAATATCCTTTGGATTTAAGGAAAACATTGTTGATTAGTGTATATATTTGAAGGTTAGTGGGAACAAATTTATATTTCCAATTCTGTATATTGATTATATCTTGCTTGCGACTAATGATCTTGGTCTATTAAGTGAGACTGAGAGGTTTCTCTCTAATAACTTTGAAATAAAAGATATAGATGAGGCATACCATGTGATAGGATTGTTAGGTTTGTCTCAGAAAACATATATTAAGAAAGTTTTAGAGAGATTCAAAATGGATAAATGTTCATCTCCCATTCCAATACAGAAAGGAGACAAGTTTAGTCTCATGCAATGTCCAAATAATGGTTTGGAACGGAAATAAATGGAAGATAACCTTTATGCATTTGTTGTTGGGAGTTTGATGTATGCTCAAACATGTACGAGGCCATATATTAGTTTTGCAAGTGGCATGCTTAGTAGATACCAAAGTAATTCAATTATGCATCATTGGAAAGCTACAAAGGAAGTTTTAAGATACCTACAAGGAAAAAATAGTCACATGCCTAATTATAAGAAATATGATCACCTTGAGGTGATTGGTTATACAGATTCAGACTTTTTCGGTTGTATGGATACAAGAAAGTCTACATTTGGTTATGTCTATCTTTTAGCTAGAGGAGCGATTTCATGGAAAAGTGCGAAGTAGTCCATTATTGTTGCATCCACCATGGAAGTTGAATTTGTGGCATGTTTTAAGGCCATTGTTCAGACTAATTTGTTACGGAACTTTATTTAAGGCTAGGAGTAGTCGACAGTATTGCCAAGCCATAGAAAATTTATTTTGATAATTCTGTAATAGTCTTCTTTTCTAATAACGATAAGTATTCCAAAGGTGATAAGCACATGGAATTGAAATACTTTGTCATTAAAGAAGTTCAAAAACGTAAAGTTTCAAAAGAACATATTAGCACTGATATTATGATTATTGACCCTTTAATAAAAGAGTTATCGCTAAAATTGTTTGTTGGTCATGTAAAGAATATGGGCAATATGTCTACTAGTGAATGTTAAATGTTGAATATTGATGTTATTAATGCTTATGTGACACTCTTAGCTATTTAACGTATAAGCTTCTTAAATTTGTGTTTTCTTCTTTATGTTTGTACATCTAGATTATGATGAAGAAAACAAATTATGTTGATATTATGTTTGAACACATTATGGACTTCTCATTGTAAAGTCATATTAAGGAGAAAAGAATAATACAATAGTACATACAAGGGAACATGTCATATTAAATGGTGTGCAACCACTTTGTGTCTTTATGAATAATAATGGAAGCAATTTATGTAAGGTCCTTTAATGCACAAAATGTGTATCTATTAAATCACATAATGTTATGACATCATATGAGTTAAGTGGAAGAATGTTATTATTAATTGACGAATTAATTATATTACGTGAATCATTTGAAATATTATGTTGGGTCCAAATATGATTTAGTAAGATATAAGGACTTATTGATTATTTTGGAAACTTATAATAAAATAAAATAAAGATAAAATAAAATCCAACTTGATAGACATTGGTTTATAAAAGGGATTAGAGCTCTATCTCTGGCCATAAGGTTCTTTTACAATTACCCAACAAGTAAGTGTGAGAGGAGAAAGAAAGGCAAAGAGAGAGATTGAGATTTAGAAACGGAGATTAGAGAAAGACAAATTGAAGAACGTGTTCCCATAAGATCTCTTATGGATCAACGTTAGTATTTTACTATGATTATATTGTGAGAATCGTAAATTTTATAAGGTCTTAGAATAGTTTTTTGAAATAAAATAAGAATGTAAGAAAACTACACATTAATTTACATTAAAATCCTAGAACCCGCATTTTTTATTCTTCTTTGGTCTCATTCCTCGCTTTCAACTATAACATAAAGTGACAAACAAATGCATGAATATTTCGTAATAATGGTTACTTACAATAATACATTTCACTTTGGAAGATGGGTGAGGCAATGAAATGAGAAGGTTTTGTGATAAGATATGCCTATGAATTTTATGCGTGCAAGGAAAATATATAGCAATTGCATTGTGATGTTTGATTGCACTAGGCTACCCTCCATTTCAAAACGTGTTTACGTAAACCTCAATCACTTTCCTTGTGCCTTGTCGGGACACAAAAAGAGATGGCAACCCATTAGACTTCACTCTTCATGAACACTCAATTTTTTCCTACATTTTATAATTATCTTGAGATTTTTATCTTTTATTTTCGTTTTACATTTTCTAGCTTTGTTGACTCGTTTGATCGGTTTAGGAGAAAGTTTGGATAGTTTATGTGTAAATCTTGTCAATATAAAGAATAATTAATTACCACATTATAAAAATTATCGAGGTTAGTATTTTTATTTTTGCGATAATATAAATTATTCATCTATTATCCAGATTTCTTAAACAACCATGTTTAACTATTAGAAATTAAAATCTATATATAGATACCATATATACAGTTATAGAGAAATTTCTTGATATTATATAATTAATTATCTAGCAGCGATTATTTTAAGTAGAAAAACAATGTAAATGTGTGACACATTTTATTGATTAACACTTTGAATAATTGCTTATTTATATGTCGAAATTCTTTTATCAATTAAATGCGTTGATGCATTTAATCAATCAATGAAATAATCCATTAGGCATTGTTAGAAAAAAAAATTAGCATCTAAAGACACACATGAATTATCCATTAACAATCCTTTGCAAATTTTCAAGTACTAAGAATATATTCTAGTAGCCACAAGAACGGAAAATACACAGCTTACCAACAATACACCACAAAATATAAATATGATTAGTCAAAACTAGCTAGTAAAAGGTTTAGAAAAGGAAATGGAAAAAGAAAAAAAAAACTCTTGTATATCCATCTCTTTAGCAGCAAGAGGATAAACCTGCAAAACAAGTTAATCAATAGTTTTCGGTACTCAATTCATTCCTTTCGGTACTCGCACAATTCGGTACTGTGATTTTTCTTGAGAACCGGACAAATTTCCTACTTTGACAAAATGAATTTTCATAAAGCATGTACTAGAAGTATGTCCTTTTCATTTATTTTTGTATGAATATCCAATTCTATCTCTATCCATGACACTTTTGTCATACAAGAATAGATATCCGTATATCATTATTCCTATTCTCAAATCTAATAGGTATAATTTTTTTATCTTATCATGATCTCCATCGAATAACGAGTATACTCGTATATTTATACTTCTACCTGTTTTCTTACAATTTGAATATTAATTAATTAATTTTTATAAAATCATAAAAAATTATGGCAAATGAAAGATAAATCTTATCAAATATTTAACATTCAAAGGATATATTGTCGTTTTTTCAATATTAAATATTTAGAAAGAAATTATTATAATTGTATACATTTCAAATTAGTGTATTAAATAAATTTTCATAAAAACCAAAACATTTATTAAATTAGATGAAACAAAGTTGATAAAATTTACAAACATTTTTACAAATTTAAAAAGAAAACAGATGTTCAAATTTAAAAAATATTTTAAATGTCTTTTTACTTTTATTCTTTAAATTCTAATGAAATCTTTTATTTATACAGTAATAAAAATATAATACATCACTTGAACGAAATCAAACAAAGAACAAAAATTACACTAATAATAATTGAAATTTAGAATAGATATTACATCTTTTGAATTTCAATGTATATTAGGTGGTGATAAACAAGATTATGGCAATAACATTAATTAATATATATTATGGTAAATGAAATGTCTTTATAGAATTACATTGATAAAATTACACTTATGATAATGAGTTAGAAAATAAAAATTATTAAAACAATATTCAATATGATAAAAATAAAAAGCAAATAAAAATACTAAAAACAAGTAAATATAATCAAATGTGTGTCTTGGAAATAATTTGATACACCATCCAAATCACATAAAGGAAAACAAATGTATAATTAAATGTATGATAAGATGAAAAATACCTTAGAGATTTAAGAAATCTTTCCAAATATCAAACTAGTCTAACAATCGAGAAATAATGAAAATTATTTTAGAAAAACAAAATATTCTTCAAATTAAGCAAAAACTAAGAATAAGAGAATAAGTATTTTATATTACCTAGTAAATAAATGATTATTTTATTGAACACTTAAATTGTGAATAAAACATTATGATATGAAATAAATAAATAAATAATAAATAAATAAAAATATTAAAAATGAATAAAAGTATTCAAATGTGAGACATAAAAAAATATTTAATTAGGATACATTATTCAAACATAACTACATAAAGGTTGTGATGAAAGGAAAAGTATCTTAGAAATGTGAATGAATTTTGTGGCAAGCCAAACAATTAGAAAGAGAAAAAATGTGTATAGCTAAACAAAACTAGAGTTATAAAACTAAAGACTAAGAATAATATATATATATATATATATATATATATATATATATATTTTTACATAAAAACATATAGGTATTTTGGTAATTTAAACGAGAATGGAGATGAGGTGGGGATGGGTATTATGGCGAGTATGAGGACGACGCAAATATGTACATCCTCATTTCCAATTGAAAACATTGGACATTATTGATACCCATACTCATATCCAATCAATGTAGGGATTTTCTGACATAATAGGGATAAGTTTGGACAATACCCATAGGTACAAATTTATTTGTCATGCCTATTTGCAAGGGTTTTCAAAAAACAAAATACTCAATTTTATTTTCATGAGTCTTTCAATTTTTATAATGTGGAATCTTGTTACGTAATTGTCAAGTGTACCAAATTGCACAAGTAATACAATGGACAAGTCCAAATATCGTATCCCACAGGGACTAATGTGATCTAAATTAATTGGTTAGTTCTTGATAAAGGGTGAGAATAACAAAACATTTATGGGTTAAAGGAAAAATAAATGTAGAATATAAAATATAATGAGAATTGACACAATGGAAGTAAATAGTTTGATTTAAAAAAATATAAGATAAAAGCTTCATCGAAATTGGGTTTCACGATTCCATTCAAAGGAAAAATCAACAAACAATATAATTCAATTTTCGTGTCTCACACTAACATCATTTGTAACATGCCTCGATTTCGTCGCAGACAAGCCTAAACTAAAATAATAAAAATTCTATGTTTAGCAATTTTTATTGTTATGTTTGCATTAATGACCAATATGCTAATGCTTAAGAATGACCAATAACCACATCCATGTCTAGCATGTAAAATCAAAAGTTGTTTTATCCTACTCAAGTTTCCCAAGCTATTTTTCGGATCAATCGGTACTCCCACATATGCATCATATCTAGAACATAAGATCATAAATTAGGTTTCCAAACTATCTTCGAATTGGTATGGACACCCGCATGTGAAAAATTCATATACTATGCAATTAAAACAAGAATCAAACATAAGAGATTATAGAAAAGAATTATATGGAATGAAGAATTCACACAGAATTAAGAATACATTACACCTAACCCTCGTGATTGAGAGAGTTAGCTACTCCTAGGCATACTGGAGGCGGTGTACATAATGGAGATGGCGAGGGAAAAGGTGTAATGTGTGGTGAAGATGATGTATGGCAAGAAGGCGGGAAGGGAAAAACAAGGTGAATCTAATTATGTAGGACACGAGTAGGAGGCAGGTGATTGGATGGGAGGTAAGTGAGGGGGAAGAAGCGTGTAATGATTCTGCAAAGGGTTGTGAAGTCCAGCAAGGAAGGGGAAGAAGACGGGGCAAGGAGGACGGAGAGGAAGTGTGAAGGTGGAGGAAGCAACATAGTGAACGAAGTTGTTCGTAATTTTTTGAAAGGGAAGAATCATGCATTCCAGATTCACCATTATAGGAAGAATTTTGTTTTAAATATTTCATAATAAATATTCCAAAAGGTTTTTTAGATCCGAAAATACTTTTGAAACATTCAATCGAGAATATCTATTCTAAATTAAGTGTTTCGAAATATATTTCCATATCAAGAAATATCTTTCGAAATAATAGTCTAAAAATTATTTTTATATTTTGGAAAAGATGTTCCAAAAGATATTTTTTGATTTGAAAATACCTTTCGGAACATTCAATCCAAAATATATTTTGTTATTCATATCAGATTGAGTATTTTGGAAGGTATTTCCAAGAATAATCGGTCCAAAAGGTATTAGAAAAGGGAGGTGTGGGGTTTTTATTATAATTTTAATAATGAAGGGTAATTTGAAGATTATAGGTTTATGGGTGTTAGAAAAAAAAAAGGCAAGTGTAGGGAGAAAATTATTTTTATCTATCTTTAGTAGAGATGTAAATTAATTCGGGTTTCAAATTGGGCTAACCATGGACCTTAAAATGAGTCAACCATAGATGACCTAACCATAACATTCATGGCCATGAGAAGTTTCATTTGTACTCCATTTGAAAAGCATTAATTAGGCATGTGGAGATGAATTTTGGTATCAGCTTGCCTTGCAACCAACATTGCAACTAGAGTATCTTGTCAACTTCATGTATATTTAATTTAGAAAACATTAGAATTTGAATTTTATTAGAAAATTGGTTTATAAAGTAAGGTTTGCAAATATATATATATATATATATATATATATATATATATATATATATATATATATATATATATATATATTGTAAATTTGTTTTATCTCTAGTCAATGTGGGACTTTAAACACATCTCACTCATGTTGGGGCATATAAATCTCAAGCGTGAGACTAGGCTCTAACTCATGACTTTGATACCATGTTAAATAGTGAACTTTAAGTCCAACTGAACCTTACAAAACTGACTTATAAGGTAAGGTTTGCACCCAGTGGCGGATCTTGACCAACATTGTTTGGGGAACCAAAATAATACATCCAAAATTGATACATTTAATTATTGTCACTAATAAAATAAAAATGAATACATAATTTAGTATAACGATAACTAAAAAAAGAAATCACACATATCTAAAAGATTGTCAAAAGAAAATTCGATGATAATCAAACCACACTTAAAATTCAGTTATAAAAAAACACACAGTACAATTCTTTTTCTTCTATGTTCATAAAAGAAATAATTAATATACAAGAGGCTCATTAAATAAATGATTAAACTAATATTTCACTGTCAAGTGAGTCAAGAGAGAATTACTTTCTTTATTTCTTCTTATTTCTTCGAGAATGGAAGAGAACAGTTGAGAGATGAGAGCAAAAGTAATATATCTTTTTCTCTTCAAAAACAAAATTAAATAGGTGACAATGAGAGATGAGAACAATTTATGAGAAACTCAAGACATATAATGGAACCACAATTAAAATTCGGTTATAAAAAACACACAGTATAATATTTTTTCTTCTATATTCATAAAATAAAAAATTAATATAAAAGAGGCTCATTAAATAAATTATTAAACTAATATTTCACTATCAATTGAGACCAAAGAATGACCTCATTCTCTTCTCCCTTGAAAATGGAAGAGAACAGGGGAGAAATAAGAGCAAAAATAATATTTTTTTTTTCTCTTCAAAAACAAAAGAAAACAGGTGAGAATGAGATATGAGAACAATTTGTGAAAAACTCAAGACATATAATGGAACCACAATTAAAATTCGATTATAAAAAAACACACAGTATAATATTTTTTCTTCTATGTTCATAAAATAAAAAATGAATATAAAAGAGGCTCATTAAATAAATTATTAAACTAATATTTCACTATCAATTGAGACCAAAGAATTACCTTCTTCTTTTCTCCCACGAGAATGGAAGAAGACAAAGGAGAAATAAGAGCAAAAATAATATATCTTTTTCTCTTCAAGAACAAAAGAAAACAGCTAAAAATTGTTATATTTATAATTTTATTGCAAAAATAATAATGTTGTAGTTGTTGCAAGGTTAGCAAGCCTCCCTCCTTTTTGGATAATGTATGTTGTTGCAGCGGGATCTCCTCCACAAGATTGACCCCACATCCACATTTTATGGGATATTATTTTTCACACCAGGCTTCAGTTATGGAGCATGGATTTTTTAAATCCACTCATCACCTCTAAATAGATGCTGAAATCCTCTTCCAAAACACAACCTTTTTTCATCTCTCATTTTCTTATCTTCTTTCTTTTCTCTCTTCTCTTATATCCTGGTTATACCTACTCTATCTAAGAGTTATCTTGCTAGTTTCTAAGATCCTCAGTAATTTTGAAAAGTTTCTATTGTATTCTGGGGGATTTGCACATATACTGCAGATAAATTCTTAAGGGCAGTGTTTTCAACATGCCTTAGAAATTTACCTATTTATTTTCTCATAATATTTTTACTAATTTTATTACAAAAATGGGATACGAGAACAATTTGTGATAAATTCAAACCATAATAAATAAAAAAATAAAAAATATCTTGATAAATCTTTTTATTCTTTATTTTTTATTATGTTTAATTTTATTTTATTATTTATTAACATTAATTATTATTTTTATAAAAGATAAAATATTTGATTTAATCATTAATTTGTAATATATTTTCTAATATTTATAATATAAAAAATTTAAAATATCTATAATATAAAAATTTTTAAAATATCTATAATATAAAAAAATTTCAAACCTTGCCATCATAGTGTTCGGTCACTGTTTGCGCCTACTTATATATTTTAAATTGACCTTATATTTAGTTGACGTGGAACTTTCAACGTCCTCTCCAACCAATAGTAGACAATAATAGAAAATCAAAGAAAATATGTTAAATAAGTTTTACCTTTTGAGTAGACAAAGAACACATGGAGCTCAAAGGGACACATATCCATTGTATTTGTGTATAGTAAGAATCCTCTCTTGGAAAACTTTCAACATCTTTTATGTTAAAAAAATTACTTTTTTGTTTCCTAAAAAATCTTAAAAAATTATAAACCATTAAATTCAAATGCTCATTTTCTTAATATTATTATTTCTCTCCAAGATATCTTCTTGATGTAGTAGTTTTAAATGCTAAACGCTTTTTCTTCTTTTAATCTCATCAACTCTAACTCGTGATCCTTCAACAAATGAAACAAAGCTATCCAGTAATATTTTTAGATCAAGAATATAACCTTAAATTTAATATATATATATATATATATATATATATATATATATATATATATATATATATATATATATATATATATATATATATATATATATATATATATATATA
>Ga0214543_1004455_pt1 | contig 26503 bp, 13 predicted proteins | sample CNSS2metaG_FD_160094 | JGI IMG/M metagenome (GOLD analysis project Ga0214543, IMG submission 160094) | Root nodule microbial communities from cowpea collected in UCLA plant growth center, Los Angeles, California, USA - CNSS2 | ecosystem: Host-associated > Plants > Roots > Nodule | place: USA... | reverse complement strand
TCTATTTTTTTTTTTTTTTATCTCGAACAAACTAATTGTATTTATCCTCTGTGTTTTTTCAGTTGGGATGGGTATTTTGTTGATTTTTTTTTAGTAAAGTAGGGTCAAGTTAAGTAAACAAGCATGGAGAATAAAAAGAAAGAGAAAAGAGAGAAAAATGAATTTTTTTTTTCGTCATTGTGGTAGTTCATTAATTCACAATTTTTCGTAGTTGTGTAAATAATAATTGTTCAGAATTTAAGGAGAGGTGGAGGTTGAACGGGTGAAAAAGAAAATATTTAAATTGGAAGGTTAATTTAAGGTGAAAGATTTCATAGGGTTTAGGGTAACAAGAGGAAGAAGATAAGATAAAGATAAGATAAAATGTACATTGGTAAAATAATAAGGGTCCAATGGTGGGTAATGGAAGAGATTAAAAAAAAGGTTTTAATAATAGTTTGTTTTTTATATTGAGGTTTTTTTATTTGTTTTAATTTTTTAATTTTTTTTATTAATTTGAGTCTCTTCAGAAAAAATAAATCAGTGTAGTCCTCTATTTTTTTTTTTAATAACTATTTGTTTTCATTTCCTTGATTCGATATTAATGCTATTTGAGAGAGGTTATAAATCAAAATTTAGATTATATTCTATCTTGAGATCTCTCTTTTGTGTTTCCAGGTTTTGATATGTAATATTTTTTAACCAATGGCATCTTTTAGATTTTAAATTTTTTTAATACATGACATATTCCAGAATCGATTTAAGGCCCAAAAAATGCCTCCAAATTTTTGTATACATTATTTTTAATTTTTATCGAAATACTAAAAGATTAAAAATAATAAGTGTAAAAACTTAAAACTTAAAAAATATTACCAATTTCAGGTACGTGAACATAAACTTAATTTCTTTAAGAAGAACTAAATAATAAAAACTAAATAAATAATTAGGCTTAAGCCTTCAATTTATTTATATAATTTTTTTAACCGAATTTTTTAACAAAATTTTTAAAAACTTGGATCTTATGTAAAAAATTTAAATCTATTTATTTTTCTTTAAAGTTTTAAGTTAAGCCTTTAAAAATCGTCTGATTAAATTAAGGTTTACGTAAATGATATGAATTTTGTAACTAATATGAAATATTTAATATACAAATAATTTAAACAATTACATAGATTAATAAATATATAACTTGAAGATATTATACACAAAATTATTATTTATATTATATTTAAATAAATTGTGTCATCGTGTTTAAAATTATATTTTAGATAGTCATTATATACCTTTCCTACGTGGTCGACTGAAATTAAAATGAAGGAAAATGTTTTCTTTACAACATTTGCACAAGTTGGTAATTTATATTTAGGGATATTTTAATTATTACAAAAGTTAATTTTTGTATTTGTAAGAAAAAAAGAAATTAAAAGATAAAATAACAGAGGTAAACTATGTGTACAAATTTGTTATACGTCAAAAATAACAGTACCTAATGAATTTATTCCCATTAAACAGTGCATTTTACAATTTCACAATGTAGTTATTTTGATGTAACTATCATTCCTCTCTCATCTCACTATTTCATTGGGATGTTGTCCACACAGAACAGTGACACATGCACCCCACCTTAATCATTCAACCCATCAAAAACACCAACCAAATGAATTTAACCAAAATCACAAAATCACTTTTGCCAAACCTTTTCATTTTGTTTCTACAAACAAATGCGTCTTATTTGTTCACCAAAACTTAAACATAATACTGGATTCTGTCGGTGTTATTTTGTGATTAGAGTTAGAACTTCAGTGCAATTATATATGTAATGAAAGATTTGAAAGAACAAGTTTGAAAGAGTGAGAAACAGGGAAATCCCTGGGACCATAAAGCACCCAAAACATTGTACTTAGGCAGAGAATGATGAATAAGCAAAAAAAGGAGTTGTCTTTGAGTGTTAGCTCAAACCACAATAACAGAAAATGGGGTAGTCAATGAGAGAATGAGAGAGCAAAAAGAAAGAAAGAAGAACAACATGGAAAGCAAATAGCACACAAACACATTGGATCCCTTCATGGAAACACATATAAACTTGAACAACATTTGAAAACAGATAGAAAAAGGGGGAGCAATATTAAAGAGACCTCACAAATCACAACATAATGTGAACCCCACCATGTAAGTACATTATTGGTCTTTGATTCAAGTACAAGGACTGAAGGACCCCACTATTCAAAGCTTAACTCAACCATCTGCAAACACAAAAAATGCCACTCATAAATAATTTCCAAGCCACTTATGACCCCATCATGAAAAAACAAGAAAGACACACACAGTCATAGTCATTGTTCATTACCTCGTTGGGTTGTTGAACTGAAAGTTGCAAAATCATGGGAAGAAGTGGGAATGGAAATTGAGAGCTGGGTGGTGGATGATTTGTCATCCAAATCTAGCCATGATCCTCTGCTCTTCGGGGGCCATTCATCGAAGAACCGATGAACAGTTCTCTGAGGTTCTTCTTTCCCAAGTTTCATGAAAGTTTCACACTTTATATCACTGCCAGTTCCTGATATGTAGCAACCCTGATCTTGCTGGGGCTGTTTTGAGTTGTTGCCACTGAGGCTCTGAAGTTGCAGGTAGGAGTACTCGTTGTTGTCGTTGGACAAACCAGAGCAACTCCTCTGTTTCGATGAGGAAGAAGAGCTTATGGTCAGTGGTGTGAGTTGCCATGAATCTTCCATCGAGGAAGCAGAGAAGCTTCTCATTGTTCCAGAAGGTTCCGTGAAGAAGGCATGCTCATCCACCTCCTCTTTCAGTCCATACACATACCTGTTCCTTTTCCAAGAACAAAAGGAGAATCACTCACATATCACTCAATGATAATAAGTACTTACATGTTGGTCTAAATTATAAAAAGATAACAGAATCAAATTTCTTTCCGGATTCTAAAATTTCTATAATAAATATGTTAACTTTAAAGTGTCTGTAAACTAATTAGAAAAAGCAGCATCATGTTCATTTAGCAAAAAAAGAAAAGATATAAATCTCTTGGACGAACCAAACATGATAGATGTTTGATTTATTTTCTGCTGCAAGTACTTGTTGAGATGTTATGTAAAGAAGAGCTATGTTATGTGTGTGGATATATATGTAAGTGTGAAGTAGTACAGCTTTTAGATATCAGAAAAAAGAACCTGCAGTCAGTGTTGTTATTCTGAGAGCAAGAAGCAGTGTCGAGAAACAAGGGGGCACTGTTGTCTTGAAATGACAAAGCAACACCGGAAGAGGGTCTTGAAGGATGATGATAGAGGAAGGAGTGGGGGGAATGTTGAGGGTGGTGGTGATGGTAAGTGTCATGAGAGAGAGAATGAGTGGTTGGAGAGAGTGCAGGACTGTTTTTGGTGATTGATAAGATTGTGGGGGTTGAGGCATCTGTGATCGTTGTTGCTGTCGTTGGTGATGTTTTCAAAACTTCCACAGGCTTTCTTGAACGGTTTTTCCCTCTGTGCATGTGCCTCTCGCAGTACTTTGAATCTGGATAAGCCTCCTTTGAGCACCTCCATTTCTTTCCATCTGTTCTCCTGCATCTACCTGGCTCAGGGTCTATTTTCCTCCCCAATCCCATCGGCAAATAGTTCCACCCAACTGCATGCACACCAAACAAACCAGAATCAACACAAACATCCACAAAAAGAATCTTTCAAGACATCATAGCTGATGTTGCAAGACATTATAGATAAATAGAATTGCAATTGCATGTCTCGAAAACCTTGATCTAGGCACTAAAATGATTCTTTAAAACCTTAGGTATGGAGAATACAATAATGACGATGTTAGTGATGGAGGGTCTAAATAGTGTGTGTATGAGAGAGAGATTAAAAGTTGAAACTTTGTGGAGAGTATTATGCAGAAATGTAAGATGGACTTACAGTGTTGAGAGTGGTGAGGGAGGAGCCTGGAGGAGAGAGGAGAGTCCAAGTGGGTTCTTTTGATGGTGAAGAGAAGGTCAGGGGGGATGGAGATACCTGAAGCCATGTATTTGTAGATGAGGGCTTGGTGTTCGAGCTCTTGCCACTGGGAAGGAGTGAAGGGGAACCTGTTCCTTCCATTCATGATCAAGCAGAGGGAATGGGAAAGAACAGGAAAAATGAAAAGAGTAAAAAGGAATCAAAGAGCACAAAGGGTGAAGAGTGATAGTAACAAATGAAACAGAAGCTACTGAGACCTCACAGTGTAGTTAAAGAGAGGACAGTTTCAGGTTCAGGGCTCTCAGGTTGGGGAGAAATGTGAGGAGAGGAGAGTGTTTATGGGGTTATTGCTTGTTGTTTGTTACATTTGCCCCTTGGTGTAGAGTAGGTATATTTATTTCAGGAACCATTGTGTTACAGTAATAAACTAATGGTTCTGATTACATAGCTGCATGCCAATGCACAAATGCGCACACACACACACAAACACTTTTTTCTTCTTTTTTTTTCTCTTTCTCTCTCTCAGCTCCTATTATGACTGCACCTCTCTGTTGCTACTGCTTCTGCGACTAAGCTGCCTCTCTGGCAGCCCTTGTCTCTGACATCTTTACGGAAATCCATAAACTAAAGGAGAGAGAAAGAAAAGGTCCTAAAGACAAAAGAGGAAATAGTTATTATTGGTATTATTGTATATGAAACTATTTAAGCGTTGGTGTCTGAAGCCAATGCCTGTCTGAGAAGATTGTACGGTTGGAGCTTTTACTGCTACTAACTCATTTACTTTTTCTGTTCCTTTACCTCAGACTCAGACCCTCCCACTTACAATTTGACCTTTTTCCATTCGAGAAATGTAGAAAATGAAAGATGCACAGAGAAAGCTAGAACCATTTTTCAATAAAAATAAAACAAATTTGCTTACATTGTTTACAGGTGTGTGGATATTGTTTAACTGGGGTTATTTTGTGTTGTCCTTTTGCTGGTTCCGTTGAAACAAGTTGGAGGTTCTGTTAAAGCAAGGGTACTTAGGGAATCCAAGTTCCAAATATTTATTTGTACTTACAGTGGTTAGTGCTCAGATGCTGTGAACTTTATTCAGTGACTTGGTATTAGAACTTGATCCTCCGTTTACCCTGGAAGTTCAAGATCATTCCCTTAGAAAATTTACACAGAAAACAAAACACCAAACTTTATATGTCCACCCGTACTCAAACCGAAACGGCCATCACATGCTTAAATATGCGATATGCCACCTTTTTTCTGTTTTATGCAAGACAGAAGAAAATGGCAGAAAGGAGCATTGTTTGAGTTTCATAAGCAGCATAAATTAATCAATGAGAGCAAATTGTTGGAAACACGTGCTAACTAAGCTAAGTACTACCACTGTGCCCTGATGCTCGCTTCTTAAGCGTTGCAGAAGACTACAATGTGAATGTAGATTGCAACCAAAAGCAGGTGAATAGTGTTGGTCTAGCTAGCCAAACACATATGGTCCAGGTCACACAAGTTTTGATGGAGCAAAACCAATTCAACCGAAAAGGGGACACATAACTACGCAAGTAAAACTAGAGACATAGATTGGCATCACTATTTATGTTGTTTGGTTGCATTAAAACCTTTGGAGCTATTCTTGTGTTGTAAGTTTCGCAGTACAATTGCACGATTTTTATCCCCCCAGTAAACACAATTGCCTAAACACATTGTCTCTACCTTTGTACAACACTTCATTTCAACCAACCAAAAGAAAAAGAAAAGAAAATATCCGCATTGTGTGTACGTACGTATGTACTTTTCTCTGTTCTCTCTTCCCTCTTAATTTAATACTCCATTTTACCCCATAACTTCATATAACCATGTAACTCTTTTTACCTCACCTTTGTTAGGTACTCACACTTCCTTCAAATTCTAACAAATTTAAGTACTTTGCTGCTTAACTGTCATAAACACACCCTCTCAGATTTATGCTGATATAAGAAGCGTGTTGTGTTGGAACAGAAGATGATATTGCACATAACAAAATATTGTATTTTTTGTATACGTTAACACTTGCAAAGTGAAAGCTGCGAGGTCACTGCTAAACCATACATGTCATGTAATTTTTTTTTCTTCTGACAGTATTATTTTGTAGTGTTGTCAAAAGGGTAGAATATCCTTTGATAACTCCATGACATGTTAGCAAAACAGCATTCATTATCCTCACCAACAGTTGAAGAAGCTTTATGAATATTAACATTTGAAATTGATGATGTCAGCTAGAGGATTCAATCATAACATTTATTAGCAAATATTAATGTAAGTTGCTACCCTTTTGGTTGGAAACAGTTTTTCTTTGGTCAAAATAATCAAGAAAAACAAAGTAAACCCAAACCCCACTTCAACAAACCAACAAATACATGTGTAAATCATTTATCAGAAAAAAATACCAGCCAAAATTTATTAGGTTGTTGGATGTTTGACTCCATCTACCAACTTGGCAAATGTCAAGTGAAGTTTTTCCATTTTTGTTGTTTTATGGTAATAGCCAAGTAAATAACTAATTCAGAAGGAAGAGTGAACTGTTACAAAATCTTACTGTCATATACTGCATTATACACCCTTTAGTTTTCTTCAAACAGAATAACATTTTTCACAGAAATATACAAAATATGAGTATTAATCTGTGCATTTGAGTGAAACAAAAGGGGAAGCAGAGGATTTGCAACAAATTTCTTGAAATCTTTTTTATAAACGAGAGAAAGAAAGTGGTAGCAACACACTGTATTGTTTGTTTCACTTTATGAAAACAGAGAGGGTGAGTGAGGTGTATAAGCATGGCATGTACTTTTGTTGATATTTTGCAGTGTGATGGTCATAATCAGTAAGTACAAATGGTTAATCAAGGCTCCACAAAACTACCAAGTTACTTGAAACGGTGACACATTTAAGAAGTAAAAGGTCGGAAGCAGAGACACATCAAATGTTTCCATTAATGTAACAGCCAGAAGGGCAAATCCCGGCATCTTTGCTGTAGCATTCTGGTTTAGAATCAAACACAAACTGAACTGCCACATCTTCGACTTGGACCACCCTCTTCAGTCCACACAACCCACGCTTTCTCAACACTGCTCATGTCCCCACTTCCATTTGCGAATTCACCATCTTTAAATTCTGCATATTATTTTTCAAATTCAACAACACCTTCAATTTTAATGCAGACCTTTTATCTTCTTCTCATCTCTTTAAAGTTCGTATGATCAAAACATTCCAGGGTTTGTTTTTCTTACCTTTGTTTCGGTAATGCTCCTAACTAAGTATTCTGGTTTGAAATTTTTGTTCAATGTACGAAAAGGAACAAGGTTAAAAAAGGGTTTTGTTTAACCCACCAACTTTTCAAACTTGTTAGTTACCCCTCTTCGATTACCATGTTTGGTTAAAGGTGTGACTGACAGTTACTTACTTGTTATTAAGCTTTATTGTCAAAGAAACATTTTATAGAAGTATTTTCAGAAGTTTACTCATGTTCGTTTTACAAGATTTCATTGAAACCAACAAGGTATTGGTTGGGAGTGATGTTAGATTTGGACGAGGTGATGAAAAGTAAGAGAATTGAAAATGATAGAAAGGAAGAAAATTAGAAGTGAAAGTAAATTTGTTTGAATAAAGTGAAAAAAAAAAGTAAAAAGAGACGGCAAATAAATAAAAGGTTTATATGGTTATATGATTACAACACCTTCATAGCATGTGGAGATGATACATCACAATTGTTTGGAGTTGCTTCAACTAACTTTATTGTTGGAGGAAGGTGAAGTGCTCATTCAAATTGTTTAATTTTTTTTCCAGTTACTATATTTTATAAATGAAATATACATTATTTTATTTTCTTTCTTGGCGAGTCTTACGAAGAAGAATAATTGAAATAAAGAATAAAATAATAAACCAAAACATGGTGAATAAAGCATATCAAAATGGAAAAAAAAAATCATAAACACATCAAAACCACGATATCACAATCAAATTAAAAAAAAGTTACACACAAGTAAAGATCTAAGTCTAAATAAGAAAACTACAAAATAAATATAAAAAAATCACTCTGCTGAGGTGTGTTTCATTGTCGGAAAAAGTCTTTACCCTTGACTTTCTCATCATGGTCGTTTGGAGTTGGATTATGAGAAATATATTGACCCTTTTCTCGTCTCTCCCGAGAAAGGAAGAGGAAAAAGAGGTTATATAGGAAAAAAGGAAGAAAGGAAGAAAATTTGAGAAAACTTGGTGGAATAAATAAAAAGGAAGAAAAGAAGAGCTTAAAAATTTACCATTGAAGGAAATTAATGTTGCAAACGTGTTCTTGAAATTATTAAAATTTAATGAGATAAAAATGTCTCTATTATAAGATTATCAGTGTATCAGAAGACATAATACTGATTCAATAATAATTAAATGTGTGAAAAACACTCAATTATTAAATTTAATAACTCATTAATTCAATATTAGAAGAAGAGTAAAGAAATATAAAAGTAGGACAAACATTTGGTTTTCACAAATAAGATAATTAGTCAATTAAAATGAAACAAACTTCACCTCGTAAGTGATTCCCAGGTAATATGGTACTTGAACTCACAAAAACAAACAGCAACCAAATCATTTAAACCTAAGAGCATAAAACATTGGTTGCAATAGATTAAAATTTAGTAATATCAATCATAACTTTTCGTATTGGTGCATGACCAAATACTACAATCAAATTAATATTTACAAATACCGCAGACGCATAGAGCCCAAGGGAGAAAAATTTAACTCAACATAGAAAAATTATACAACAATGAACTTGCGTTCAACCTTGAAACGAAACAATAACATAATATAACCAAAATATTCTGCATGGCAACTCTATTCCTTTTGTAACAAAGAGAGAACAAGGTCTGTATGTACAGAAAAAAGTTGTGTATCCACGAAAAGCTGTTTAGCACAAAAAGGGGAGAGAGAAAATACAAAAAACTGAATTAGTAGTTTGAATATATTATCAAATATAGAAATGTTTATCTACTAAATGACGCAGCCAAGAGAAAAGAGATTATGCATATATTCAGAGAGAGAATTTGCAAGTCAATTTTCATCATTTGATCATTTTGAACTTATACTAGCAAATTTAACTAAAATTGGCATACGTAGTAAGCATAAGGTATGATTGTAAGCTCAAGAAGATACAAACCTTCATAAAATGCCGATCCCGGTAAGGGAAGGAATCAATGAAACTCTCCTTCAGAAGCAATGATACCTGAAGGTACAAACCATAGTCACAGATCTTCCTAATATTTACAAAAATATGCTATTTTAAAAGCAAACCATTGTTTAAATTTCAGTTTAAAATAAATAAATTATATATAATCTTGTTTCAATTACTGTTTTCTATCTATGTATTTTAGTACACCCAAGTTTATCTAGCAGCCTCCAGATAATCTAGGCTTTGGGTCATTCATATCACAGAACTTGTCACCAACAACAAAGACTATTAAGAGTAAATTAAGGTATTCATTGAAAACAGTTTCACTAAAAACAGACTATTGTTTTTAGTTATACGTAAGAAGTAACTTAAAATTACAGTTAAAAATTAACCATTTCATAACAGGGATTTACCACGTAATACATAATTGACACCCTTTTAATGCATAAAAGTAAGACCAAGTACAGGTTAGTTTTAAATTAAAATTCTCAATCAAATCCTTATTTTACCAGAGGTTAGAACAATTAAGATAAATATCAACTTGTGTAACTTGATTTGTTGGTGAGACCAAAATACAAACCTTATCGTCATTGGATTGTACATTGGTGATCGTGTGAGAACGGATGTTACAGCAAAGAGAATCCAAGTAAGATCTTAACACCGAAAGGAATCCCTTTGCAGCTTCAATCTGTAGGAAAATTAACACACGAGTACAGATTAAAATGTTGACACAATTTGACACTGCCTAGAGTGACATGTGGAAACAACCGAAAAATTAGATATATCTGAGGATGCATAACCAATGATGAACTGCTAAAAGCCTGTATAAATTGTTTATTGCAAAATATTAAGTTGCTTTGACAAAGTACATGTAAGCATGACTAATGTGTAATTATCAATAATCTAATCATGATATCAAAGGTGACCAAAAGTGGAGAATGAGAAGGATGGAGAGCAATAAAAAGGAAATCAAGAACAGTACTAATGGATAATGGTTATTTCATTAAAATGGACACACCTGCACTTCCGTGCATTCATATACTGGCCTTCTCCTACCCAAGTAACTTTCTCCTACAAGAGTTGAATGATAAGGACGTAAAGAAGAGACTAGCTCTTTCTGTCTTGGCAATTGTGGTATTGTTGGTGACTTCACCTATTTCAACAGAATAGCAATGTGATAAGAAACCATGTGTGTCTACGCTGATGTTATCAGACAATCACATGAAAAACAAATAATCGTGCTGTAAATGAAAATAAATGGCTAGTATTCTCATAATTATGGAAATAAATAAAAAAAAAAAAAGCAATTAGAAAAGCTCTTTCCGTGATCTCCAAACCTATGACAAATCCCTGGGAGCTTCGGATATAAATGTTCAACATATATAACACTTCACCTATTCCTAAGCTTTAGCTGCAGCCTCCAGGTTTTTAATTCTTTTTCTCCCATTACATGGTCAGCATACGAAGTATCGTTTGACTAGATCAAACTTTCAAATTAAATTATGAACTTACTAAAATTGAATATTGCCTCAACCAAATCTCATCAACCTAAACGCCACACTACTTAGTCTAATAAAACACAAACTTAACTCTAAAGATATGATTAAGTCCAAAACTAACATTTTAAGATAGTATAAGAGTCTATCTTCGCAACTATTATTGAGTTTATCATGTTACTTGCTATCGGACTACTATTGAATCACTTATAAAATATTTAGTCTCACACTCAAGATGTCTAGTTTTTAGAAAAAGGAGATGTATTTCAGATTTCATATGAAGTAAAAATATAATAAAATGATGATATATATAAGTGACGAAAAGATTATATATAATAAAATGATGTTATAAGTCAATTTTGTGGGTTGAGCTAGGCATTGACCCGCATTCTAAGAATTTTTGTAAGCATCATTGGCCGGTAAGTCCTTCTCAATGGTTTTACATATAGTTTTCAGCCGTCTCCCTTTTGGTCTAGCAATTAAGCTACCCTCCATTTGAACTACTCTCCTTACTAGAGCTTAGACAAATTCCCTCCACATGCCCAAACCATAAAAGTCGAGTTCTTTTACCCATCTTTTCTACCAAGTGCTACCCTATCTATTCCCTAATTATTTGTAAAGAGAGAAACATTTGATGAATTGCGTCTATTTGGATTATTCAAAAAAACATATATTAATACTAGGTGTCATAAATACAAGGATAATTACAAGAATATACTGTTCTCTAATTAAAATATTATTCTTTCCTATTTACATGATTACACAAAATGTCAATTTGCTAGCAGATTTATGAACTTGTATTTCATAAGAAAACAGAAAAAAACAATACAATACAGTGGCACAATTAACAAACGATATGCAGATTAATGATTTCCTTCATTGCAAGCAATGATTTCACAAATGTAAAAAAAGATGATGCATACTAGTGTTTTGTTTCACAATTGTTAAGATAAAGAGGATTTATTTTTACCTGGTTTCTATCAGCATCAACTAGAATGACATTGGTAAACTTTGACTGAACTTCACTAGTCTTGTTCCTGATACCAACCTAGAAATTAATTTTGTTGGCAGTCAGAGACATCACAAATGGAAGCATCAATGAAAAGATTAAATAAAAAAAAAGAAAGTTGAACTTAAAACCAAATTTGAAAAGCACTCTTGAATAGCAAATCTAATGGTTTCTTCTAATGTATGAAAAGAAATACTAAAGTTTGACCAGCTTCAAAGCAATACATCCAATATCAATATCCAAGTAATAAATTGACATGTGCAAGGGAGCCTGTTTTTCAAAGAACAAAATATTTCAAAATGCAAAAAGCAACCTGATGGCCTTGCTTCAAGAAGATAATATTCTTATTAGTTAAAGCCAATAACTAAATACTCACTATATAAGGGACAGGTGCATCTAAAAAGTCAAGCATGTCATTTGGTAAAACCTGGAAGAACATGTTCTCGTCAAATACCGTAAGGTGAAATATACAAAGTAATAACTCATTCACTTTAATAGGGAAAAGAGAGAAATCAAACTGGCATTAGCAGACTTTGCCACCGGTAAGGCTGGATTAGGGGAATAACTGATAAAACTGAAGCAGATAGGATTCCCTGATCATGAAAGAAAATTATAAGAATTATAAATCAAACCAGTAAAACTATTTCTAATATGCACTAAGAAAGAATATAAATGAGCTTTGCAGTTATATTTACCAAATTGTCTCCTTAAAGATTGAGTGTGAAGCAAAGATGTGCATATTAATCAAGAGAATTATAGACATACTTGTTTAATTGTTAGAGTGACTAATCAGTAAAACAAGAGGATAAGAATGCTGTTGCAAGATAATCAAATCATATGCAAGGCATTAACATTCAAAATAAAATGCAAAATGAGTAACAACATATGCATAAGAGCTTGCACGCAAAGACAACAATGACAAGAAACCAAAATAAAAATATAATTACTACTGTTCCCAATAGACCAGGGACCCCTGTCAACATGGGAACAATAATGTCACCAAAGGACCACATACATAACCAATAACTGCACATGATCAATACAAACTTGATTTAAGTACAAGACATACCAAATTAGAACAGACAACAACTATCTGCTTCTCTAGCAGAACTCCTGCAAAGAACGTTAACACCTGCAGGGTGCAGAAGGGACACAAACAATTAAACCAACTCATAATTGTAAAACTCAATAAATAAGCATTATGAAACTATTACACTTTGAGCTCAACATTACAACTTTAGGAAAGGCATTATTGTGCCTCTAATTAACTTATAGTAGAGGTGATCAAACTAACAATGCATACAAGGTTTTAAAATTAAATATGGAACATTTGATAACAAAGAAGTAACTCCACAGATAACATACTAATTTTCAAAGGATTAATGTTTTGAACACAAATAATGGAGGATGATATCATTCCATGTTGAGAAGAGAGAAACTGAGAAGAAATATACTGAATTCTGTGTTAAGCACACACATATTTTTATTTATAATGAAGAAAAGATACAATAATAAGGAATGAAGAAAAGATACAATAATAAGGAACAAACTCAATATCTAATAATGGAAAATATTTTGATAAGATATTTCTCTATCAAATAATATCATATTCCCTATTTAATGTAATCAAATCATATTTCTAACACTCCCTCTCAAGCAGGAGCATATGTATTATTTATGAGACAATCTTGTTACAAATGTCATTAACACAAGATGTCTTGAGAGAATCATGTCAGCCAGTTGGTTGTTGGAATCAATAAGGTAGATAATGACAAATTAATCTTTAACCCTTTCCTCAAGATAAAGCATATATATCATGAGTCAAGCTTGTTAGACATGTTAGATGGCATGCCATTTGCTATTGAGCCAGTTGGTTGTTGGAATCAATAAGGTAGATAATGACAAATGATAACTTTAACCCTTTCTTCAAGGTAAAGCATATATATCATTAGTCAAGCTTGTTAGAGACATGTTAGAGGGCGTGCCAATTTCTATTGAGCAGAAACTGCTTGGAGAGTCCAATGGCTGCCAGAAAACAAAAACATCGATAGCAGCAGTATTATTTGAGAAAGCTTGGCAATAAACAATATTTAACAGAAAAACATTTGCGGTGAACAGTGTTCACGGGAAAAACATTAGTGGTAAAAAGTACTCACCAGAAAACATTGGTTGTAAACTATACTCTACAGAGAAACGTTAATAGTAAACAATACTTACTGCAAAAACATTGACGATAAGTGTTGGAGATCCCACATTGGCTAAAAATAAGGCAAATTTATAATATGTAAGTGGATACAAACCTTACCTCATAAACAGGTTTTGTGGGATTGAGTTACGTTTAAAGTGCACTTCTTAATTCTTAACATGATATCATAGTCATAGATTAAAGTTTATCCGAGCGAGATTTGTGGTTTCTTAAGCCTATTGTACCAACCGCTATCGGGAGATTTGTTGTTTGTTGAGTCTATTGTGCCACCCACTATCAGAACACCCCTTAATATCTAGTCTCATGCTCAAGATGTATATACCTCAGTGTACATAGACTAGAGATAAGGCGAATTTATAGTATGTAAGTGAATGCAAACCTCACCTTACAAACTGATTTTATGGGGTTGAGTTAGGCTTAAAGTTCATTTCTTAATAATAAGTAATATTTGCTTAAAAAAGTCAGCAGTAAATAGTACCCGCTGGAAAAATAAAAGTTCACTGGAAGGTCATCAATGATGAACAATAATGCAGGTGGTGAAGAGTGTATTTGTCATGAACATGCATCATGGATTTGAGTTTCCTTCTCGTTAGGCTCTAAATACCATGTTGGAAGGATAGAGACAAAACAAGTGCTGGAGGATTGTACCGCTATAGTATCATGTTGAAAAGAGACAAACCGAGAAGGAATAGAATGAATAATATACTTATTTATAATGAATAAAAAACAATAATAAGGAACAAAATCAATATCTAATAATGGGAAATGTTTAGAAAGAATATCTCCATTGTAGAAGTTATACCCAAGGTCATAAGTTTAAGACTTGCATCTTATAAGACCTCTTTATTAAGGTATGTAGATATGACAAAAAATTTAAGATTCCGAGTCCTAAATAAGAACAAATGTCATAGGAATAAAACACTATTTTTGTTGTCTAGGAAACATTAACAACCATATAAAACATTAATTAAAGTGTGGATCTTAGGAGACTCTTCCATTGAAGTAAAAGTTGCAAAGATGTCTTAAAAGTAATTTAGCACGATGAAACCCATAAAAAGTAAATTAAAACCTCATATAATGACTATTGCAATGGAGATGACCTAAGATATTTCTCTATCAAATCATATCATATCAATCTCCCTATTTAATGCAATCAAATCATATCTCTAAAAATTAGTTATAAAAGGCTTATCCACAAATTAGATAGATGCTGAAATAATGGTAACTTCTCCCACTCAAAACCATAATGGATCAACCTGCATATAAGCTCAAGCTTGAACTTATGCCACTAAATCTATTGTGGAAAGAATTAATAATTCATTCACTTGGAAATCAAGCATGATGATACATGCAATATATATATGGAAACAAAATAGATTTCAATGTCTTGGAAAAAAGCATAAAACATACATTTTCAAGTCTCAATGTACCGCACAAGCAAGCTACAGCCCATACAGATAGTGCATTTGCCTCTTCCACCACAAGAGCAATATGTGCCTGATATTAACAAACAACAATGAAGTACTGTATCAATGTGACTATGAAACAAAGTATTTTCCATTATACGAAAACATCAAATCTGAAGTGTAACGGAAGCAGACTCTTCCACTAAAAAATTATCATGACAACATACATCAACTAGCTCCAGACCAGTACTGAACGTTTTCAAATCAACTGTTGAGCCAGCAAGACGAAGAACTGACTCAGCTGATCTCTGATATTCCAAGGGATGCAAGTGCTCCAGAGGATGAAATATAACTGATGAGCCCCTGGCAGGGTAACTTAAACGGTAGTACTCGCTTATAATTTGTAGTGGTCCATGGTTATTTTCCTGGGAAATTGATAAATTACCATCAGCTACAAAATATAACAAAGAATGGTGACTAACAAGGCAAAAACAGATATAGGTGCTCATCAAGCTACAAACCTTTGCCCATTCAAGAATATCATTTAAGTCATTTAAATCTTCTTGGCCGGAGAAAGATGCTTCTTCTGTCTCATTATCATCAACATCACTCCTAAAATTTCTGTCTTCACAAGGTGATCCTTGAAAACTGCATAAAAGGCAGGAATCAGAACATCTGATTAAGATGAATCCCCTAGAACAAAGAGAAAATTATTTCATTGACAGAAATTGTCCAATATAAGATAACTTTGCACAAAAAATCACAACAGCAACACATATAAAGCAAAGACATAAATAGGAAAAGAGCACTCTAATCCCTGTGCATGTCTGTCAAGCAGGTACTACAAAGTAAAATAAGAAGAAAAATGGGAGGGAAGAGGGGCATTTCACTCCAACAGAAGATAAACCACAATGAAGACATTATATTTCTTAACAAAACTAAGACCCAGTGACATGAACCTGCAGGAAGATTCAGAGCTTTCATACTGGCAATAGCGCAGGAGGGGCAGAATAGCATTAGGTAAATGTTTGTCTTCTGACTGTTTGTTTGTAGCAAAGGCATCTCCATACTGATCACTATTTTCAGAATTTGTAGGGCCAGAATCTTCTTTGGCTGCTGTACTATCTGTTACATTATCAGCAACCAAAACATCATCATAGTTGATTCTCTCCTTATATGTCTGCAGCTCCCCATCAACCACTAGGTGCTTTGGTTGACCATCATCCACGATGTTTTCAGGTGTAGAATTTCCCGCTCTCAATGGAGAAATTATTGGATTTCCACCAAGTCTATCTTCTATTGGTCCATCACTCACCAAAGCACTCTCAGAGTAGCCCTCTGGATTTTCTTCTTTTAAGCTATTACCTTCATCAAATTCTAAATTTAAATCTCCAACACTTCTTGTCAACCGCTCTAGCCTTTCTTGAGTGAAGATGCTACAAAGATATTAGCACAATAAAATGAGCAAAAATCATACAACCATATTTCTCATTTGTTAGAAAGTAAACAATTTTAAGTATCATGCATTAGAATAAAATGTGTGAGCACATACTATCCATAATTCAAATATTTCAGCCAAATACGGTTAATAAACAGCATGTCAATCACATGAAAAAAGGAAAACATATTTCATACAAGCATCTGAAATCTGATGATGAAGGGCATGGAGCAAGAAAAACAACAAATAAAGATCCTCAATTTATAAGTTGAGTCCTCATTATACACAACCAGATTTTTGCCACAACATACTACATCGTAGCTCCTGGAAAGATTGTACTTTCTAATTACAACCAACCATTACATTTATTTGTTTCACCTAATCTTTGGGCATGAAGAAGCGGTTTTTTCCTTTTTCTCCGGCAGCAAACCATTTTAAGATGTGTACAAGTACGTGCATGTGTATTTGTGCATATTCTGCCCTAGGTGGCAAGTAAATATGCTGACACTTTTTAAATATCCTGTTATGAGAGCATAAATTGCCACAGTTTTGTAATGCATTACTTTAATGGAATGCAAATATTCATTTTACCGTATGTTTTTATCTTCACGTTAATATACTTAGTTGATCACAGTGACAATTCAATTTTGCAAATTTTACCATATACGAATATATTACAGACTAACACTTGACTTTTTTCACTGTTTTGATGCATACAAGGAGTGCAAAAAATCTTACTGTTATACTGACCATCCTTCCAAAATTTATTAAATTAAAGAGCACAAAGAAATTGCAAATATTTTCTACGTCTAGGTTCCTTATGCTGACTCTTGATTACAGATACCTACCTATTCAATACACCAAAGTGCAATTCAAAAGCTGGAAGCCTTGAAAGAATGCAGTAACATCTCTGAGTGGTTAGTATATGTCGTCTCAAAGACGAGGAAGAAGGCTGCTTATCAGAAATCAGAGAAACCAATCCAGAAGGCTTTTCCACTAGTTCTTCAACTAAGACACAACACCCATAAAGTGTTGAGTTGTCAGCACCCTTCGAAGTTAAAGTAACAAACAAAGAAACAAAGTAACACTGTGAGGTAACTGATGCAATTTCAACATAAAAAAATAATCAAGGCAATGTTTGTTATGGTAGATTTGGAAAGAAAACAAAGCAAATGATGCACATAAAGTACAGCCTAGCTAATTGACAACAAGTGCCTTCATCCTAGCCTCCTAAGGAATTATCCTGGATTACTTTCTGGCATGCACTTTGGCATACCTTCCTAAACTAGGTCTTAGGCCTCAAATTCGCATCAAGAAAAAAGGCTCTAGTCCAAACACATCAATCATATCCTTTCCTTTCTTTCCAAATCCACTCCACTAAACAGTGCATGCATTGTTGTAAATATTCAGACACATTGGTTCTCATATGAAAGAAAATCAATACATAGGTTAACCAGCAGCAAGAAAATTGTATTCTTGCACAAGGGAATATAAACTTCTATATTGCATGACCTACTGAAAACACAGTTAGCACTGGCAAAGGTGAAGCTGTTTTTTGCATCATATAATGAGGTAGACATCATCACCATTACTTGAATGAAGATCAAAGGGATTATGTCCAAAACTACTTCTGAAGTATCCAGGCTGAACATGCTCCAGCAATATAATAAAGTAATAAGGAAAGGTCCATCCAGAACAAAAAAAAAATGAAAATATATGCAAAAAGTACATTCCCTCAAGTAGTTTTAGAATATAATTTTAAAAAGTTGAATGCATCCAATATACCATCCCTGGAATACTTTTTCATCAAGAATGGAAAAATCTGTCCTAAGGTCTAAGAGAAGAATATGTAACAAAGTAACAATAAGATTGCTTTAGGTACCTGTAACCTGAATACAAATGACAAATCCCTTTGTTTAAGGTGTTCCTGCAATACACAAAACAGACCATAGTTATCAATATTTAACAACTTGCATATTCATTAGCACCCCATTGTTGGTCCTGATGGACCCCCAGTTCAGGTGCACCAAATAAATGGGGCAGAAATAACAAGAGCAGGACGAGAATTGAGGTGGTGGAGGACTCTGCATGAGAGGATCCTCCTAATAACAAGAATGGACAGGTGGCAGAAGATTAATGGTGAAGGGAGTGTGGGAAGCAAGCTGAATGAAACGATATGAGGGATGCAATGGGACAATATAAGGCATCAAATAAGTAGGGAATGTTTGAAGGCTTTTTGTCTAAGGGTAGAGTAGCATTCTGGCTTCTCCGAGTTATTTCAAATTTTTTCTATTCTATTTGTTATTCATATTGTTTCTATCACAGTAATTCTCTTTCAAGTACACATTTCTCTTTAATCCTGGTATAAATACATGATCTATCTATATATACTCATATGTGTCAAATAAGGTTGACAACACTTCGGAGTAAAGAAAAATTTGCTTGACATGGAAAGTTAAAGGACTGCAGAAGACAGCCTTTACTGAATGAAAGCATAAATGACTCAAAAACCTGAATCTGAAACACGTATCAGCAAACAAAGAAAATACAAAAAAAAAAAAAAAAAAACAAAAAAAAAAAAACAAAAAAAAAAAAAAAAACAAAAAACAAAAAAAAAAAAAAAAAAAAAAAAATCAGAAAAAGTATATCCGGAAACAATATGACAACTTCATGCAAACGTGAAACATCTTCCAGAACGAAACATTATGCTACAACAAATGCCCAATAGTGTCCAAGATTCCATCACTGTATATTTATTTATCATATCTATGAAAATTGAAGTTGCATGTACGAGACAACCGATTTACAAAGATGGGTAAGCCAATTTGGGTAGAATGTTACTATACGAATTTGTGTACTAGTTGTGTTGTGAGGGAGTGTGTGTATCAGTGGGCTAAAGCTTGCGCAGCCTATATTTCCAGAACTGCTTCAGTACTTTCAACTCATGGCCGTCTTAAGTCTATACCCTTTTAAGTTGATTCTAACCCACCAATGTATGTGGGACTTGTTTTCCAACACTTCCCCCTAAAAGTAAAATTGACATGGCCCCATGCTTATTTGTCTTTTTCAGCCCTGGCTTTATAACTCAAGCTTGGGCCTCAAAACGATAAAAGGTCTTGCTCTCATTTATTATCTAAGTTTATGCTACTGTTCCTGAACTTTAGAAGCCTCAGTCTATTTTCATTTTTTCCCTTCTTTTTTAGGGGGGACATTCTTTTGGTCTGACGCATACGTATTCTGGGACTTGTAATTTTCTTGGCCAGTACCTTTGTGTTTGGGGTTTAAATTTTCTCTTGAGTATGGGTTTCATACAATAATAGAATTTGCGGGCAATCCCTTGTCCAAGAGTAAATGAATGTATTAGTGGGTTTAACAATAATGACCTGTTTCCCTAAAAATACTCTGACACATTGGATTCAGTTAATAATTAGTTAATTACTGAAGGACGGAAGGAAGATAAAATCACATATTAATCGAATATTAAATTTCGAAACTAATTTTCATAAATAAATATTAATCAAACCTTTAACATTGCAAAAAAAAAAAAAAAAAACCTGCCCAAAAAGAATTTCGTTCAACTCACTCATGGAAGGGGTTCTCTCAACCGCACGGACCTGAAATTACATCCAACAAAATTAGAACCTGACTAAAAGCTCCACAGACCTTGTTCACGTACATGAAAATAAATAAATTGAAACACAGACAAATAGATGCCTGACCGCAGATGATTCACTATGCAAAGAATTTAAATACAAGAAATATTGACACCATTGATCACTTCAATTTTTCAGTTGCTATGCTTTATCAATACATTACACAAACCCAAATGATGTTCCCTTATTCACCCTAGCCCCACCCTACCCATTGCAACTTATGTGTTATGCTAGATTCCCAAGCAAGTAAAAGATGGAATCTCCAATATTGTTATCACACTGCAGTCTTACAGATGGGACCAGTGCCAATGAAGCTACAACAAGCTCACTGACATATCTCTTTTTTTTTCTCAATTACAGGGGAAATACTTCAATACTTCAGGTCATTTCTGTTTTCATCTACATAGAGCTTTCTAATTAATAACAAAGATAACATGTTGATATAGAAAATGAAGGCAGAAAAGATTGAAGTTCATTAAGTATACACCTACCTCTAAGCCTCCCGGGAAGCAGAAAGAAAGAAGATCTTTGCATTTAAGAGGCAGCTGTTTTTCTGGAGGGTAGACAAATAAGACCTGAAAAAATTGAATAATGTTCCTGATTTGAAAACAAAATAAATACTACAGACAGTAAACAATGAACTGTAGTAAAACTTAAATGGTAATGCATCAGTATCTGCTGATCACAACCTGAGGTTCAATATTGGGTTCTACACAAGATTCACTCTGATAACCAAGAGCACTTCTTAATTTAGCAGAGCCTTCAAACTTCCTATCAAGATATTGCCTTTGCAGTGCCTGAACATCACAATTAGGATGAAGTCCAACAACCACCATGCTCTCAAATAGTCGTGAGGGCTCCTTCCAAGTCTTATGGTCCTGTGATCTCATAAGATGAAGTGTATAAGGGACAGTATAGCTCATTTTTTTTTATAAGCATACAGTATAGTTCATGAGATATGCCCTAAGGCAAGAAGAAAACATGTAGATCCTAAAGTGTGAATGGCATGCAGAGTGAGGTGCTGAAAGTTCAAATAAGCAATGGATGCAAAGGCTGAACTTCCAATGAAAAAGAGCATTCTATACCAAGCGTTTCGTGATGATACAACAACAAGCAACTTTCTTCGTAGTTTATAGACGGAGGACTGAAGGAACACGTAAATATGGTACATTGAAGTCAAACATTGTATATTACCATATACTGCAACTGAAAGTTTGCAGCCCACTGACGCTTCAGACTAGTCAGGATTTCAGGATTATAATTTGTGTTTTCAACATCAGGAGTGTGTGAAAAGCCTTTTAACATTCGAGCAACTTGATACTGAAGCCTTTGAAGTTGACTACCACTATTATCATCTTTTGATGACATCGGAGAGTTAACAGCAGCAGCAACAGCTCTAGCCACATCCTCTCTTGTCTGCATAAAAAATGAAGCACCCCAACTAGGACTAGCTGACCCTTCTTCCTTGGACATTCCAGTCATCTGTGCCTTCATGAACATGACATTCAATGACACAAATAAACAAGAATTTCATGCAAGCAACACGAAAAGTACCTTTCAAAGCTAGACCTACATTAAATCTAAATGCATTCTGAATGATGAAAATAGTGGAGCAAGATTACAACTAAGAACAATTATACTGACAATCAAGCCACCAAAAGCTGAAATTCTTGAGCACCGCCTGTAATATGCTAACTCACAAGACATTAGGTGACAAAAGTAAAACTTCAATGATACTTGCTATTCATATCAACTGCTACTCTTGTTGGATCAACCGATGAAGACTTCGCCACTAGGTGTCATAGGTTGGGACGTGAAGTCAATCAAATACTAATGGGGGGGGACACTCACCAAATAAAAGCCAACAACTCTTAAAAAGCTAACTTAACTGATTAAAAAGTGATGTTAGCAACCTATTTTATTGCTAGTAACTATACCAACTGAACATACGAGAGCAAACAAACAACAAAGAAACCTATACCGGGTCCACAACAAATCGTGTCAAGTCCCATTTTTCCCATGTCTCCCATACAAACGCAAGCTTCCGCAGAACAGAGAAGCCCAAGGAAGATCAACACATACTAATACTACCCAATAACCCACTCAATTACCCATAGCTCTATGTTTCAATTTTCACGTTCTGTTCAGACGATCCCACTAACCAAGAAACAAAATAATTAGAGAGAAATCAGGACTCGCCAATCGAACAAAACAGAACAAAACAAAACACAGCCAAAAAGATTAAAGAAAAAAAAAATACCCAATCTAATTAAAGCTCGCCGTACAACTCAGTAACACAATACCCCAACCACAAAACAGAAGAAAGCAAGAAAAAAAAAGTACGAAGAAATAAAATTGGCAAAGAAAAAAAAAAGGAAAATTGACCTCGAAATAGCAGAGGAAAAGACGAAGATGAAACGTAGAAGAACTGGGGCGGCCGTTATCGAAGGTAATGAATTGATGAAGTAGTTGTCGAGGTGGTGATGGGTTGCAGGGAGAAAAGTATATATTTTTAAAAATTTATACGGGATTTGGAGGTGATGGGTGGAACATAGTGAAGAAGAAAAAGGGAATAAAATAAAAGGGGAAAATTGAGAAATGATAAAAGGGTGAAACGAAGGGACAAACAAGTTGTGAAAGTGATGGCAAAGAGGAAGAAGAGATTAGGAGAAGGTCAGTTTCTTAATTTGCACGCCTCTGTTCCGTATTAGCAATCAGCAATAGCCATAGCCGCTGCTTCTGCTGTTGCTGCTTCTTCTTCTTCTTGTGTTACTGCCACCCTTGACTCTGCAACACTTGCATACATACAAGATTCTCTTTGGTTGGTAACAACCCCATCTAATCAATGCATCTTCTTCACTTTCCTTTCCTTTTCCTTTTTTTTTTTTCTAGACAAATATCATAACTGTTTCATTTTTATTTATACTATTTAATTACTTTTACCTCTTTACTCACTCATAAATAACACTCTATCTTTTCCCACAACTTTTGATGATGTTTTGTAAGGAAAATCTACTCTGAAAGATACAAAAAACAATGGAAGATACCAGCTCTTGTTATCCTAAGAAATTGATTTCCTTTTAGACAAATAATCAGTTTTTCATTGAATGTTGAAATTGTGATAATTTAACTGTTAAAATAATTTAAAAAAATTGGTTTAACAGAAAGGACTAATTAGTTTCTGAAGTTTTGAGTTTGATAACAAATTTATCATTAAAAATATAATTTAATGTTAAATTGATCTTTGAAGTTACAATTTGGTTTTATGAAATATACTGTAAAACATTATTACACTAAACCAAACTTTTTATTTTTCGTCAATCACATTGTTATCTGTTTACATTATTTTCGTAGACCAAATTAATCGCATATCCTTTTTATTTAAAAACGCGTAAAATTTGCATTTTTTTTATGATGTTTTAATACATTTCTAATTATTTTTAATAAAAAAAATTTATAATTATCAAACACCGAAACACTTCTACTTTAAGGAAAAAATATTGTTGTCTCAAGCAAAATTGTGTTCCTATGTAGTCTTTACAAACAATATAATAGACAAAACTTAAACATTGGTGTAATTGGCTTTCTTTTAGTCAAAATTACACAATAAAGGATATTGAAGTAAATCAAATCTAATAAAATTTAATACCTCTATGCAACATAATTTCTTCCTTACCAATTAAACAAGTATACAGACATATCAAAAGAAGTTTCAGAATCATTCTTAAATATTGTTTAAAACAAATACATTTAAAATATAATTAATTAAAACGTCTCGTATTACTACGAAAACGTTATAAATTAATTAAAAATTTAAACAACTTACCATAACTTTTAAACATTTTAGTTAAAATATTTATTTGATCTTCTAAAGTTACAAAGTAGAGAATAACAGTTCCAAATTAGATAACAAATATATAATCAACTATAAATAATTATTTTATTATAATAAACATTTAGGTTTCATTAATTGGTATTCTAAAAATACTTAATTAGTATTAACCTGGCAGTTAACTAGATTGTACTGTTGATATATTTAATTAATGTCATTAATACCATTAGGTCATATTTTAAGTTTAGTTTGATTTTAAGGGGAAAAATCAAAACTTTGAAACTGGTAAATATAAACACTTTTTCAACTGAAGCAATCTTTCAATATAAAAAGTACTACGAAGAAATTACGCAACTGCATCTTGACCAGAGTTTCATGTGACAAAAAGTGGACCCAATAACGTGTGATGTGTTTGTTTTAAGATTAAAAAAAAATAATTCTTTCCGACCACTTAGCTTCTGAAAATAATCAGTTTCTAAAATAAAAGTGCTTTTTCAGAATAGTTACCAGAAAAAAAAAATTGTTTTTTTTTCTATAAAATCTCTATTAGAAAAATATGCAAAAAGAACAACATTGATGATGCAGGCACTGTAGGGAAGGTGGAGGAATATGATAATGGTGTTTCCATTGAATTGAAAAGACTTGTATTTATTTAATCATAATTGTGAAACCTAGAAAACCCTAAAAACAAAAGTAGTTACAGTTCAGTGGTTAATGTTAGTGAATGCGAAGACTTTGGTTGTTCTCCCCCAACAAGACAATGTTGTGGTCAAAAGTGACCAAATAAATGTTTGATTTTCTTTGTTTTCTCGTGAGATGTTTCTGAAATTCATTATGATAAATTAAGAAGGAGGAAAAAAAAATTTCTTCCCAGTTCTTGATTGCAAGCTTGCAAATTGTTGTTGTAATCTTAATGGATGAAAAAGAAAGTCCAATTTAGTTAGGATTAGTGAATAAAAAAGATGAATGAGTAGAAGATGATGAAAGTGACCAAACTATGTTGGACTTTTGTTTGCAGTGGTGAGGTTGGTGGTGGGGCCCATGGGGGTTACCTTCTTCCATGGATGATGGCAAACATAATTGCATTATCTGACAGACAAATGTGAGGAAAACAAAACCTTCTCTTTCCTTTGTACTTCTACTGTGTCTTCTGAAACCTCTTCATGTGTTTGGTTGAAATAAAAGAAAGTAAAAAGGAAAAGAGTTTTATACGATCTGGTCGAAGAAGACAAAGTAAAGGTTAGAGGTGAAAGGATGCTTTTTTTTATTCTGAAATTGAGAAAAAGAAATTTAATAAATACATATTTTGATATCTTAATATGTTAATATTCTAAAAAATAGTTATCATTTTTATCATATACAAATTTATTAAAAAACAAAAAAAGGTAATAAACTAAAAAATGTGAAAAAATCAAACTAAATTCTCGTGTTAAAAAACAAAATATACGGTAGTATGCGGTAGTAGTATGAACATATATATATAAAGCTGACTAGGAGGTAAAGAAAAAAAAAAGTTAAAATTTAGTTTTATCATCTTCCATGTTAAAAGTAGTATGCGGTAGTAGATTGAATTTATTAAAATCCATTACTTTTCAGGATAAGTATATCTTTATAAAAAAAATTAAGATGTAATTAGTAATTTAATATTTAAGTTTTATATATATATATATATATATATATATATATATATATATATATATATATATATATATATATATATATTAACATGGTGGAGAAGTGTCATGAGTTTATGTAACAAGTTCTTTATTCTAATGAAAAAAATAATCATCTTAATTTAGAAGACTATTACTGTATGTAATACAATTATAATAAACTTAGGTGATCATGCGTATACAAATACACTTTTGATTCTAAGGACGTGTTCTTATGAACCAATTTACAGTAATTAAAGAATGGAAAGCGATGAATTAGTAGAAAAAATGTTATTCGTTATCAAAGAAAGGAAGCGACTGATAAGTGATGATTTGTGAAGTTACAGGATATTGTTGATCTCTTGCTTCGAAGAGATTTGCGGAATAATTATGTCAATTTACCACTCTATCCCTTTCCTTATATGTTGCTCTGATTGATTTTTCATACCACATCCAAGCTTTGCAGAATTTTCATACATGGAGATATGAAGAAGTAATGGAACAGATATGTTGTACTTGTATTTGATTCCAACATATTTTCTTTTCTCCACTTACTTGATTCCATTGTTTGCGTATTTGGTTCCAAGTGCTTTGATTTTGTATTCAGATACATATTGCTTATATCCAATTCCAACCTCTTTTTTTTTTTTTATGTTGTGCATTTGAAGTTGACTTT